>ERZ1034962.104-NODE-104-length-48373-cov-21.428515_pt1 | contig 48373 bp, 69 predicted proteins | sample MGYA00520696_ERZ1034962 | MGnify/ENA primary metagenome ERZ1034962 (study PRJEB33766, sample SAMN09781770) | gut metagenome | biome: gut microbiome | host: Homo sapiens | place: Madagascar | study: EMG produced TPA metagenomics assembly of the PRJNA485056 data...
TTGGAATTTCAAACTTAGTTATTGCGATACGCTATATAATGATCAAAGATCAAGTTAAAAAATATGAATTGGAAATTTTAAATAAATTGTTACCTTTAGACTGGAAGCCGAAAGTTCAATTACTATATACTACTTATAACGATTTCATTCCTCATGCTATATTACAGTGCACTAAACAGACGTATAGTAATATTGAAGTAGTAATATTGAAGTAGTAATATTGGATAATTCTAACAATCCTAAGTACATTTCGATGATTGACCAACTGATGTCATTAAATGGTGCGAGAAATTGATTGCTTATGAACGAAAAATTGAACTTATGCACCAGTCTACAATGACGTTATCAAATGAAGCATGGGGGAAATTAGAACAAAACATATACGATTATCAAAATAAAGACAATAGGGCAATATCTGTTATGTCAGGATTTGTGATTTTCTTAGTGAACTTAGATAAAAAATATAGTCAACGTTTGGAAGTCTTTTTAAATTTCTTAGATAACTGTGTTCGCTATGTGAGAGGTTATGCGGAGGATTTAGAAAAAAATGGTCTTTCGATAAATTCTACATTACAGAAAGCTAGGCAATTAGGGTCTATGCATTGGATTAATGGAAAGTCTTATCAACTGAAATTGGAGGTTTAAAGAGAGACTATGAAAAAACTTACGGAAGAAAATAAAAATGTACTCAATAATATTGCTTATTCTATCACTCGTTTGGGTGGACAATTTGAAAATTCTTATGAATTATTGACACGAGGTAAAGGAGCTTTTAATAAATTAGTTCGTCAAGCAGAAGAAATTCTTGGTGAGGAGATTGTTTGGAACGTTACTGGTCAGGGTTTTTGTGAAGAGGGCTTAGATAATGCGTCTTCTGCAATTTGGAGAGTTGTTGACCGATAAAATTGGAGGGGAAATGATTGTTTACAGATTGAGAGGAAATAGATTTGTGAGCTTGTACTGTTCAGATGTACCTGAGAGGTCTATTTATCCTGAGTATGATTATGTGTCTTTTTCATTAGATAAAAACTTTAATTATACAGGAGGGGCTATACCCTACTGTAAAAGGGAGATAATAGAGAAATTTATTATCAAAAGGGATAAGGAGGGGAAAGTTGTAAGACAAGAATTATAAGTAGTTAAAATAAAATCAGTGAATATGAAGGGTGGGAGAAATCTCGCCCTTGTTTTTTTGTATATAGGAGGGAAGAATGAGTAGAACAGGAATAACCGTGGATAATAAGATGATTGATGCTGAAGGTATTTCAAACTTTTATTCTATAGAGGTTTCGACCGCTAGAAATAAAATTTGTGAAATGAAAAAAGACAAACGATTCATGCAAGGGGATTATTTTAGAATGAGCGGACGTGTATGGTTTCCAGCATTTGATGAATTTTTAAAAATAAAAGACGAGGAAAAATACAGATAAAAATGATATAATAAGTATGATTTTTATTCTGCACTTTTCCCAAAAGAAAAGGTAGGAAATATGAAAGTTGAAGATATAAAAGTAGGAAGTTTATGGTCAGAATCTCGGAAAAACAAATTCCTCTGGCGTATGAGATACTTTAATATAGTTACAAAATCTGAGGATAAAGTTTCTGTAACTTTGACATCTAATTCAAATCAAGCTAAAACAAAAGCTAGAAAAATATTGTTAACAAAGGCTAAGCGAAAAATTGAACAAAGTGAATTAAATGTATTAAATCCGAATTTAAATATTAATTCCTTAACTTTTTCTTCTGTGGCTAATTTATGGTTAAATGACTGTAGCAGAAGGCTAAAGCTGTCAACCTTAAATAATAGACGAAAACAAATAAAACGTTTTGCTGATGAATTTGGAGACCAGGAAATATCACAATTTACAACTTTCCAAATTCAGGTATTTTTTAATAGTTTGAATTTAAAATCAGGTACAGTAAAAGGTTATTTTTTAACTTGTAAATCTATTTTTGATTTTGCAAAGAGAATGGAGATTATTTCTAAAGATCCTACATTGAATGTGAAATTAAGTCTTTCCAAAAAAACTTTGGAAGATATAAAAAAGCAGAATCGAAAACTGTTTACAGTGGAAGATTTAGCTAAGGTCTTAAATAGGATGAGAGGGTCTGAGAATCCTCGCACGTACTTTATAGCTCTAACTATTGAATTTCTGTTTTTAACTGGTTTAAGATACTGTGAATTAGCTGCGTTAAAAGAAGAAAATTATGACCGCACAAGACGTATAATTAAAGTGGAAACTAACTTAGATTATACTAAGGGTGTGACGAAACACACCCATACCACGACTAAAACATTATCTTCTTATAGGGAAGTTGATCTCAATGATAGAGCGGGCGAAATTATCGAAGAGTATCTCAAAGCTAATCATGACAATACTTATGTAGGTTATGAGAACCATGGATACATTTTTTGTACTCGTTCAGGTCAGCCACATAATATTGGTCATCTAAATCGAGCTTTTAAGTATTATGGAAAAGAAACGAGGCTAGATAAGCAATTCTCTTGCCATTGTATGCGCCACTCTCATATTTCATTATTAGCAGAAATGGGAATAAACCAAAAAGTGGTGATGCAAAGAGTTGGTCACGCAACATCCACTATTACTAATAATATATATACTCATGTCACACCTAATATGTCTAAAGAACTAAACCAAAAAATGAATAGAATTAACAAAATTTCTTAAGCAAATTTGGTGGGCAAAAAAGTGGGCATAAATGAATGAAAAATAGTGATAATTAATGATATTATTATCGAAAATAAAATAATAATATCACTGGAAAATGTTATTAAATAGGGCTTTTAAGCCATTTTTATAAAGGGGAAAGAAAATTGGCACAATTGTACTTCAAATACGGCAGCATGAATTCAGGCAAAAGTATCGAAATCCTGAAAGTTGCCCATAATTATGAAGAACAGGGAAAACCTGTTTTGATTATGACTTCTAGTTTAGATACACGTGCTGGTGTTGGTATAGTCGCAAGTCGTATTGGTATGAGTAGCGAAGCTGTAGCGATTGACGATACTATGAATGTCTATGAATATATCGAAAACTTACCGATAAGGCCTTTTTGTGTGCTGATTGATGAAGCCCAATTTCTCAATAAACAAAATATTTATGATCTAGCACGTGTGGTCGATGATTTAAATGTCCCTGTGATGGCTTTTGGCTTAAAAAATGATTTCAGAAATGAACTTTTTGAAGGCTCAAAATACTTATTGCTTCTGGCTGATAAAATTGAAGAAATTAAAACGATTTGCTGGTATTGCAGTAAAAAAGCAACGATGGTTTTACGCATGGTTGAAGGTGAACCTGTTTATGAAGGCGAGCAACTGCAGATCGGTGGCAATGAGAGCTATATTCCAGTGTGCCGTAAGCACTATTTTCATCCATTGAAAAAGATGGAGAGTAATCGTATAAACGAAGAGATATAAAAAAAGAAGTAAGGAAAAATAAAAAATGTTTGATCAACTTGAAACGATGGTAGGACGATATGAGGAGCTGGGCGAATTACTCAGTGACCCACAGGTTGTCAATGATACAAAGCGCTTTATGGAACTTTCACGTGAAGAAGCGAGTCTGCGAGATACTGTAGCCACTTATAATGAATATAAAAAGGTGCTCGAAACCATTTCTGACAGTGAAGAAATGCTTGGTGAAGGTGGCCTTGATGAGGATATGAAAGAAATGCTCAAAGAAGAGCTTTCAGAAGCAAAATCAGCCAAAGAAGAACTGGAAGAAAAGATTAAAATTCTCTTGCTCCCTAAAGATCCAAACGATGATAAAAATATTATCTTGGAAATTCGTGGCGCAGCAGGTGGTGATGAAGCAGCCCTTTTTGCTGGTGATTTGTTAAATATGTACCAGCATTATGCAGAGTCACAAGGTTGGAAATTTGAAATCATGGAAGCCAGTGTGACGAGCATTGGGGGGTATAAAGAAGTTTCAGCCCTTGTTTCGGGAACTTCTGTTTACAGTAAACTAAAATACGAATCTGGTGCTCATCGCGTGCAACGTGTGCCATCAACAGAAACACAAGGACGTGTACACACTTCAACAGCAACGGTCCTTGTCATGCCTGAAGTTGAAGAATTCGAGATGAAAATTGAACAAAAAGATCTTCGCGTGGATATCTACCATGCCTCAGGTGCCGGTGGACAAAATGTCAACAAAGTTGCGACAGCTGTACGTATGGTTCACTTGCCTACAGGCATCAAAGTTGAAATGCAAGAAGAACGTACGCAACAAAAAAACCGTGACAAAGCCATAAAATTGCTTAATACGAAGGTATTTGACCACTATCAACAAATCGAGTTGGACAAGCAAAATGCTGAACGTAAGTCCACTGTCGGAACAGGTGACCGCTCAGAACGTATCCGTACTTATAATTTCCCTCAAAACCGCGTGACCGATCACCGTATCGGTCTAACTTTACAAAAGTTAGATACCATCCTTTCTGGAAAAATGGATGAAGTCATTGATGCACTTGTGGTTTATGATCAAACGGAGAAGTTGGCGGAGCTTAACAAGTAATGACCGAATTTCAATTTGAAGGTTTTAACATTCGGCTGCGTGCAGAAGAGCAAAGACGTATGGAAACGGCGAAGAGAGTGAAGGATGTTGAGACAAAAGTTCTTGTCTTTGAGGTCAGTACCCAAGAGACACACTTTGATTTGCTCTATTGCCAAGCAATCAACCAAGATTATTGGATTACCATTGAAAATGTTGAGAGTCCTTCAAAGCATCTTCAGAGATTGGATAGACGGGTACGGATGAGTATTGACTTTTATAAGGATAATGCTTATTGTCGTCTTTGGCAAGAGCTCAAAGAAGGGGACAATTGGAGCAAACGTAAAAAAGTTCTTTCACTTGCGGAGTTTGGCAAATACAGCAGTCAATCGGTGACGGAAATTATGAAAACCTTTGATGCTTTGGCTCTAGGAAGATTGGAAAATATTGTCAATGAGAAAAATAGGACACGAAATGAAAATGGTGTCCTTTTTGCAAAAGATAATCTGAAAATCCCCATCATCGTTTATTTATTGGGGCGTGTTTTTCCTCTCCTTTAAAAGGTGAGGAGAGTGAGGAAAGAAAAAATGTTATGGATTGAGGCTGTGCGCCAATTATCTCAAGATTTGGAAGAGCCTTTCGCTCTAGAATTTGTCTGGAGAAATTTACACGAGCTCACAAAATTACAGTGGTTAAATTTACAAAGAGAAGCGATTTCAGATACGGATTTAGCTGCACTTACATCTGTCGCGCAGCGTTTGAAAAATAATGAACCGCCACAATATATTGTAGGTTGGGCTGAATTCTGTGATTTAAAACTTGCCGTGGATGAGCGTGTCCTGATTCCACGTCCAGAAACAGAAGAGCTGGTGCAGATGATTCTCGCTGAAAATGAGCAAGGTAGACGTACGGTTTTAGATATTGGCACAGGATCTGGAGCTATTGCTCTAGCACTGGCGGAGAAAAGAAAGGAGTGGGAGATTACTGCATCGGATGTTTCAGAAAAAGCACTTGAACTTGCTCATTTGAATGCAAAAAGTCATCAAATTTCTCTTAATTTCATTCTCTCTGATGTCTTTGAAAATATTCAAGGACAGTACGATATCATTGTGTCCAACCCACCCTATATTGCCTTTGATGAAACGTATGAAATGGATCAATCCGTCATTCGCTTTGAACCAGATAGCGCACTCTTTGCTGAAAAGCAAGGTCTAGCAATTTATCAGACCATTGCTGAAGTAGCTCATCAATTTTTAAAGCCACAAGGGAAAATATATTTAGAAATTGGTTATAAGCAAGGTCCAGCAGTGAAAGACTTGTTTGAGAAGGCTTTTCCTACTAAAAAAGTCCGTGTGCACCGTGATATTTTTGAAAAAGATCGTATGATAAGTGTGACATAGATGAAAATAAAACATATAGAAGTAAAGAAAGATAGATATCTCCCTTTACTTCTTTTAGCTGATGATCATGAGCATATTATGACCTATCTTGCAAAAGGTGAACTTTTTGTACTGATGGATCAGTCTGAAATTAGGGCAGTGTGTGTAGTCAGTCCGACTCTCGAAATTGAAAACCTAGCTGTAGCGCCTGATGCACAAGGTCAAGGCTATGGCAGAGCCCTGATAAACTACCTTTTTAAAAAGTACAAGGGTCAGGGTGTCATGACCGTCGGCACCGACGATATATCGGGAAATGTCCTTTTCTATGAAGCTTGTGGTTTTGAATATACCCATAAGATAAAAAATTATTTTATTGACCATTATAGTTTTCCAATTTACGAAGATGAAAACAACTTAAAGATAAATGCTACTTAAGAAAGGAGCTATAAAATGACAGTTGAAAAAGCAATAGCAGCTTTAAAAGCAGGAGAATTGGCAGTGTTACCAACAGAAACAGTTTACGGCATTTTCGCGGATGCAGCCAACGAGGCAGCGGTGCAAAAACTTTATGCTGTAAAAGGGCGTCCTGTTGAAAAAGCCTTGAATATGAACGTGGCAGATTATGACACAATTTTAAAATATTCAGTGCATCAACCTGCTTATCTTGAAAAACTCGTGCAAACTTTTCTGCCTGGACCGTTGACGATTATTTTAGAAGCAAGTCCTGAAGTTCCTGAGTGGATTCATGTGGGGAAAACTACTGTCGGATTCCGAATGCCTTCAATTCCAGCCACACAAGAAGTGATTAAAGCTTTAGGGGTTTTAGTTGGTCCCTCTGCTAATCTTACCGGCTCACCAAGCCCACGTTTCTATGATGATTTAACCTCAGCTATCCTTGATAAAGCAGCTGTTGCACTTCAAGATGACAGTGTTTATGGTCTAGATACAACGATTTTGGATCTTTCTGGTGAAATGCCTAAAATTTTACGACAAGGGGCAATTACAGCGCAAGAACTTCTTGATGCTGTTCCAGAATTATATGAAATTGTCTGAACAAATAATTTGGTTCGGCACATTGCTTTAGATATAATGGTAGATGTACAAAAGCTACCCACGCAAAAGGAAAAATGCTTGAGGTAAGCATCGTATAAGGCAAAGGAGACACACATGGAAATTTATAATTTTGAAGCGTTTGATCCAGAACTTTGGGCTGCTATACATGCCGAAGAAGTTCGACAACAAGAAACAATTGAGTTAATTGCCTCAGAAAATATCGTATCCCCAGCGGTACGTGCAGCTCAGGGATCTGTCTTAACAAATAAATACGCAGAAGGTTACCCCGAAAAGCGTTATTATGGTGGGACAGAAGCTGTAGATGTGGTGGAAAACTTGGCCATCGAACGTGCCAAAGAACTCTTCCATGCAGACTTTGCTAATGTGCAGCCACACTCTGGCTCACAAGCCAATGCAGCAGCTTACATGGCCTTGATTGAGCCTGGTGACACTGTATTAGGTATGGATTTGAATTCTGGTGGGCATTTGACTCATGGTTCTCAAGTCAACTTCTCAGGTAAGATGTATAACTTTGTGTCTTACGGACTTAATTCAGAAACAGAATTGCTTGATTTTGACGAAATTGCAGCCCAAGCTGAAAAGCATCGCCCAGCACTTATCGTTGCTGGTGCATCGGCTTACTCTCGTATTATTGATTTTTCAAAATTCCGTGAGATTGCAGACAGTGTCGGTGCAAAATTGATGGTAGACATGGCTCATATCGCTGGTCTTGTGGCTACAGGTCATCATCCAAGTCCTTTTCCTTATGCAGATGTAGTAACCTCTACAACACATAAAACATTGCGTGGCCCACGTGGGGGGCTCATTTTGACCAATAATGCGGAGCTAGCTAAAAAAATCAACAGCGCTATTTTCCCTGGTTTACAAGGTGGTCCCTTGGAACATGTTATTGCTGCTAAAGCAGTTGCCTTTAAAGAAGCCTTGTCACCAGAATTTTCAACTTATATTGATCAAGTAGTGAAAAATACAGCAGCCATGGCCGATGAATTTAGCAGAGCTGGTTTACATGTTATCTCAGATGGTACAGACAATCATCTCTTCCTCGTCAAAGTAACTGAGCTTGGAATTAACGGTAAAGAAGCACAAAATCTCCTTGATACAGTTAACATTACCCTCAATAAAAACTCTGTTCCTGGTGAGGAACTTAGTCCTTTTAAAACAAGCGGTGTGCGTATTGGCGCCGCAGCAATCACTAGCCGCGGCATGAAGGAAGAGGAGAGCCGTAAGATTGCACAAGCAATTATTAAAGCATTATCCAATAAAGATGACGAATTTGCTCTTCAAGAAGTTCGCCAATTTGCATTAGATTTGACAAAAGGGTTTCCTTTAGTCTAGAATATAAGTACGACTTTTTTAACAAAATTTCCACCAACCGAATAAAAATGAACAGTGATAAGTAAATAAAGGTGGAAATGCTAGAGAAGTTTTTAACATGAGATGGCATATAATAACAACTGGAATTGAGACATGAGCCGTCGAAAAAATGATTAGGAATAGATAAATGTTGAAAATTTTGAAGCTATTCATCAAGCTTGCGCTACTGGCAGCAGTGGTCGGAGCAGGTTTTTACGTGCACCGAACTTATAGGAACGTAAAAAACGTGATGCAATATGAAAAATCGGTTGATGCAACCCTAAAAGCTCAAGGCTTAGAGGGAGATACAAAGCTTGCATTAGCTATTATTTATACAGAGACAAAAGGGAATGCTGTGGATGTTATGCAGTCGAGCGAAAGCTTGAATGGCAATCAAAATAGTATTTCAGATGAAGATAAGAGTATCGCACAAGGTGTTTCAAACCTTTGTAAAGTTTTAGAGTACGCTGAAGACAAAAAAGTTGATATTTGGACAGGCGTTCAAGCATATAACTTTGGTCAATCCTATATAGATTATGTTGCGAAAAATGGTGGAAAAAATAATTTAGAACTTGCTGAAAAATATTCACGTACAGTTGTAGCACCTAGCTTGGGAAACACCACAAATGCAACCTATTATCATGTGACGGTTGACTCTTTGATGAACAGTGGGGGAAAACTCTACGTTAATGGTGGCAATATGTATTATGCCAATGAAGTCAAGTGGCATTTGATGCTTCTTAATCTTTTTAACTGGTAAAACAAAAAAAGACTGTTTAAGGCAGTCTTTTTTTGTTTGTTCATTAATATTTAATATCGAAATTTTTAAAGTCCGGGAATTCGTCTGGATAGATTTCGAGATTTGTGACTGAGGCAAAAGGAGTGGGGCCTTTACGAAGTTTATCTTCGAAATCTGACAAAGCTTTCTGGCTATCTGACTGGACATAAAGTCCCACCGTACCGTCGGAATTATTCCACACGCGTCCTTTGAGTTTGAGTTGACGCGCGATTTGGACCGTACCATAACGGAAACCGACACCTTGTACCTGTCCGTGAGCAATCATTTTAACCTTATACATCCTTACACCTCCTTATAGGAAAATAAAAAATCTTCATGTATTCTATGTTATAATTATAGCAAATGGAAATTATTACAGCAAAAGACAATAAAAAAATAAAAGAAGCACGTAAACTGCTGACAAAGAAAAAATATCGTAAAAATTCTTATCTTATTGAAGGCTTTCATTTGCTAGAAGAAGCTGTCAATTCGGGAGCGAAAATTTTACAAATTTTTGTGGAAGAAAACAAATATCAACACGTTTCACACCTAGAAAATGTTCTTGTAGTGAGTTCAGAAGTTCTGAAAAGCCTATCGGATGCTGGAACACCGCAAGGTGTTGTCGCTGAGGTAGCTTTCGAAGAAGTGAAAGTTGAGTTTGGGCACGGTAAGTATTTAATCCTTGAAAATGTCCAAGACCCTGGCAATGTCGGAACGATGATTCGGACAGCAGATGCTGCAGGTTTTTCAGCAGTACTTTGTATGGGGGATACGGCAGATATTTATGCTCCAAAAGTGATGCGAAGTATGCAAGGAAGTAACTTTCATATTCCTGTTTTGTCTGTGGCAGATTTTACGGAATTACAAGAAGCGCGCATTCCTCTTTATGTTACCACTTTGTCTAACCGGTCCATCAGTCACAAAGAACTTGTAGCAGAAGAGGACTTTGCCTTAGTGATGGGGAATGAAGGTGCGGGTGTTTCTGATCAGGCAGTAGCTGTAGCGGATCAACTTGTCCATATTGAGATGCCTGGACGCGCAGAGTCTTTGAATGTCGCAGTGGCCGCAGGAATTTTGATGTTTAGCCTATAAAAAAACTGCTCATAGGCAGTTTTTTCTTTTATTGAACCTTGGCTGCTAAAGTTTCTGCAAACGTTTCAAGATTTGTAATATCTTCATCTTCAGCATTCAAGTCTACTTTGACAGATTCTGCACCTTTCTCAGCTCCAGTAAGTGCAAATTGTTCCTCAAACATGTCAACACAAATACAGAAATCATCATAGAAAGTATCTCCTGAACCACAGACACCGAATGTTTTTCCAGAAAGATCAACATCTTGCAAATCTTCATAGAAATCAACGATTTCATCTGGCAATTCACCATCGCCATAAGTATAAGTGGCAACAATGCAAAGATCCGCATCTTCGAATTCGTCAGCGTCAACTGAAGTACATTCGTCCAAATCTACATCAAGACCTAAATCTTTCAATTTATCAGCAACGATTTCCGCGATTTCTTGCGTATTGCCGGTCATACTTGCATAAACTACTTTTGCTAAAGCCATTTTTTGCTCCCTTGTGAAATTTATATAACAAAATTATATCAAGAAATTCCAGAAAAATCAGCTCCTATGCATTTTTCGGTACTTTCTACCACAGTATTTTTATGATAAAATAGGAGTATCATTACGATTAAAGAAATATTTAGAAGAAGGTAAAAATAGTGATTACATTAAAATCTCAACGTGAAATAGATCAAATGGATCGTGCCGGCTCTTTATTGGCAAGCATCCATATCGGTTTGCGTGATTTGATAAAACCAGGTATCGACATGTGGGAAATCGAAGAATATGTACGAAAAGTTTGTAAAGAAAATAATACGCTTCCTCTCCAAATCGGTGTAGATGGTTCAATTATGGATTATCCTTATGCCACATGTTGTTCACTGAACGATGAGGTGGCACACAGTTTTCCACGCCACATGAAATTAAAAGATGGCGACCTTATCAAAGTAGACATGGTTTTGGGTATGGTTGAAGATGGTTCTGTTGATGTTTCCAAACTTGATTTTGATAATGTTCCTGAGATGAAGAAATATACGGAAGGTTTCAGTGGATCCATTGCAGATAGCTGCTGGGCTTATGCCGTAGGCACACCATCAGAAGAAGTGAAGAACCTTATGGATGTGACACGTGAGTGTCTCTATCTCGGAATCGAACAAGCTGTTGTTGGTAACCGTATCGGTGACATTGGAGCAGCTATTCAAGAATATGCAGAAAGTCGTGGTTATGGTGTAGTTCGTGACCTTGTCGGTCATGGTATGGGGCCGACTTTCCACGAAGATCCACTGGTGCCACATTACGGAAAAGCTGGACGTGGCTTACGTTTGCGTGAGGGTATGGTTTTGACCATTGAACCCATGATTACGACAGGGACTTGGGAAATTGATACCGATATGGAAACAGGTTGGATGCATAAGACATTGGACGGCGGTTTATCTTGTCAATATGAACATCAGTTTGTCATTACCAAAGATGGTCCAGTAATTTTGACAAGCCAAGGAGAAGAAGGCACTTACTAAGAAGTCTCTCCTATCTTATGAAGACAGAAAAATGAAAGGAGGAGAAGACCAGATGAAAGCTCTTTTTCAACGTGTATCGTCTTGGCAAACTTTGAAAGACTTCATGAACTTTTATAAAAGTTCAGAGATGTCCTTATCAAGTATTGCTGTGGCTTATTACTTGCTTTTATCCATTTTCCCGCTACTTTTGATTTTTGCCAACATTCTCCCCTTCTTAAATCTTGATATTGATATGATCTTGGATGTGCTTCATGATCAGATCCCGGATCAGATTTATGATATGAGTGTCGGATTTATCCGAAATGTCTTAGAAAATCCCAATACAGGATTACTTTCGATTTCCGTTTTGGCTGGTTTTTGGACATTTTCTCGCGCACTTGCGACCTTACAGATGGCTATGAACAAAGCTTATGAGGTTTCAGAACATCGTGATTTCATTCTCAGCCGAATCATTGGTCTAGTTGTTGGCTTAGGGCTCATGGTTATGCTCTCTTTAACTATCTTGATTTCAACATTTGGTCAGGTGATTTTGACCTATGTGCATGAGAACCTCTTTGCCTTTGATGATCGACTGTATCGGACATTGCAAACAGCTACCTTACCAGTTGTCATCATTGTTGTGCTTATTTCTTTGATTTTACTGTACTTTGTCTTACCCAACGTCAAAATACATAAGTTACGTTATATTATGCCCGGGACCATTTTCTCTACTTTGGTTCTTGTGGCCCTGCCTCATTTTTTGGGGACCTATTTAAGTCGAGCTTTAGGGCAAATGCGTGACTTTAAACTGGTTGGTTCCTTGCTTATTTTTGGTTTAATGATTTGGTTTATTTTCATTGCTAAAGTTATTATCATCGGAGCGGTATTCAACGCCACTTATCAGAAAAAGTCCTTTGGTCAAATCGAAACACGACGTGGTGAGATTGTTGCTTTTATTAAAGAAATTAGAAAATAAAAAAACGTTCTGTTTTGGCAGACGTTTTTTTTATTATACATTTATACTTTCGCTTTTTTACGGAAAACAATAAATTTTGAATAGAAATAGTTCAAGACAATATTCAATACTTGGATGGCCAGTGAAAGAGCAAGAACGACTACTGGTTTTTTCAAGTGCAAGAGATCCATCAAAATCTCCGGATGACTATCGATAAACCACCATTTCAGAACAATAGCCAAAAGCATGAAGAATAAACGTCCAGCAGCAAAGTTAAGGAAATCACGGAAAATATGCGTAGATTTATGTTTGAAAACCCAAATTTTATTGGTAAAGAAAGCAAAGATAATACTGACAATTTGTCCGATTGCCTCTGAAATCGCCCCCGCATTTATCCCGGGGTGATTAAGCAGATAAAAGCTTGACTGCATAAAGACGTAATAGACAAGGGTCGTCAAGACACCGAAGACGAGATAAGTGAAAGCCTCAGTCTTAGCAAAGTTTTTAATTTTTTCCATAGCATCTCATTTTACCAAAATTGTAGTTTTTTTGCCAGATGATACATGTTTAAAATATAGTCGGATGTAAGGGGGCTTAATTAATAATGGTTGTTTTACTGTTTGTCGCACGTGTGGAAATTTTTTCCCGTAAAATGTCAATCTTATCTTGTGGTTGTCGCGCCCAATCGGTCACCTCAGCAATTACTTTTAATGGTGTAGTAGAGCGATAGGAACGTGTGGGATTACCCGAGAATTTTTTGTCGGTGACATTGGGATCATTTTCATAAGGACCTGTTGGCTCCACCAGATAGACATGTGGCACCTCAGCTTTTCCAGCAGCGATTTGGGCAGCAAAGCCAGCGCCATCTTTTAAAGCTGTAAAATAGATATGATTCATAGTCACACGTGAATCATAATTAGAGACAAAACCCGCCCTTAAATAATCCCCTATTTTGAGTTCGGCTTTCGTCCCGTGGTAGAAAGGACCTTCATCGTGTACTTTTTCCATTAGGTAATCTTCTTTCTTAAGTTGATTTCAAAGCTGGCGATACGCGATGATCATAATGTATTATACAGTATCCCGCAACTTTTTTCTATCAGGAAGCGAATGAAAAAACAAGTGTAAAAAAAGTGACGCTCTGGTAAAAATTTCGTTTAGCATATTTGACCTCCGTTCTTGGGTATGATAAACTTAATCTATGTTAAAATAAAAGTCATAAATCCCTTATTTTAAAGGAGTTCTGTACTCTCTTTCATTACTTAACTACGTTTTTAACTACGTTCACTAAAAAAATCATAATGCTTTTAAGATATTGCCGAATTTTTCTGCAGTATCTTTTTCTTTATGTTTAGCAAGGTGACTGTATGTATTCATGGTGATTGAATAATCCGCATGTCCAAGTCTGTGTTGGATTTCTTTAGGGTTTACGTCATTATTCATAAGTAAGCTGGCATGGGTGTGTCTAAAACCATGAAAACCTATGTTAGGCACTCCAGCTTTCTTGAAATGTTTTAGTAATTGTTGTCTTTCAACCTCATAACATCTCATTTTTTGAAGATAGGAAAAAACTAGTGAGTTATGAAAAGCGATAGTTCCGTTATTTTGAATTTTCTTCCATTCTTTTAAAATTTGAATAGTGTTATCATCTAAAAATACAGAACGGTTACTCTCCTTGGTTTTAGTACTATCTTGAATTTTATTACTTTGCTGAATGAGAGTTTTAGATATAATAATACATTTATTATTGAAATCTATGTCAGACCATGAAAGAGCCATAGCCTCACCAACACGTAGCCCCGTAGAAAGAAGAAGTTTGTACAATGTGGAACTTCGTTTATTTGCAATACTAAAAGGTAAGTTATCGAGATAATTTAGAAATTTTTTCAGTTCATCATTGTCAAAGTATTTAATCTTTTGAGAAGTTCGTGTTTTTAACTTCGGGGGGATAACTTGTTTGGCTGGATTGTTTTCAATTACACCCAATTGTATAGCATAGTCTAAGATACGTTTTACAAAGTTAAGGATAGCTTTGTAGTCTTTAGTTTTCCCTTTTTCACGTTTTCCGCTACTGATAAGTGCTGTGTTAGCGTTTCTTGCCCATTTATTGACTAGGTCTTGCAATAAAACAACATTTATTTTATCAAGCTTATATGATCCAAGGGCAGGCAAAATGTAATTATGAACAAAATTGTATGCTACACTTATTGAATTTTCTTTAACAGTCAATTTATAACTCTCAAACCATTCAAGAGTCAGGGCTTCGAAGTTTTCGAATTCTACCCTTTCTCTTGCTACTGTACACCCATTTTTGTTAAACTTATTTATAGCTTGGTTGGCTTTTATTTCGCATTGTTTGCGAGTTTTAGCTGTTGCGGTAGTCCTTACTTGCTTACCAGTCAAGCTATCAACACCAAGATAAATATTTGCACGGTACACGATTGTGCCGTCTTTTTTTGTGATTTTTTTTATATTCATGTTGTTCTCCTGTTCTATTGTCAGGCAAGGCAAAGTTAAGAGAATTTGAATGAGTATAAAATGAAATACGTAAAATTTGACTCTTGCACCAAGAATGAAGGTGCTGAATAATCGAACGTGGTTCAGTATTGCACGTAAGAGCCATGCACGCGCCCTTGAATAGTCAATAATGCGCGTGCTGTGGTGTATTTGACAAGTTTTTGGTAAGGTGTCGAAGTTGTTAGAGCTGTTAGTCAAAAAAGACTAACAGCAAGGGCGACTTTATAGGTTTTGAACAAAAAAGTTCAAAAGCTCAACTACCTTTTAGGTATCCCAGATTACTGGTTAACACCATACGTACTATGTTAATAGTTCGCCTTTTTTTTTTTGAGAAAAAGTGCCAACTTTAATTTGAATTCTATTATTTTTCAAAAGCTTTAGAAAGTAGGAGTGTGCCAGAAATTCCAACTAGTCCTGAAGAATTTAAAGATTTAATCATAAATTTTCTACTCGAAATTTTAAAGGGGGCTTTCACTTTATATTTACTCGCAGGTTCATAACCAAATTGAGGGGAATAGTTGGTATGATTTAAAATGCTAATGTAATTATATCCCAATTGTTTGGCTCTATGTTCAAGAATGGCCAATAAGGTTTCTACGACTTTTTTATCTTGAGCAGTAGGAGAAACTACTAAAGGAGCAAGTATGAGGCCTAAAAAATCTTGAGAGTTGTTTACGATGTTAACTTCACTCAGAAGACCGTAGCTGATTATTTGATTAGAATCATCTAGAGCAATGAGTTCAAGTTCAGGCACATAACTTTTATCTTTGCGGATTTTATTTATGAGTTCTACTTCATTATTATAACCTTGTTTTGATTGTGTAAAAGTATCATAGATAAGTTTATCTACGTTTGCAAAATCTGATTTTGTTATTGTTTGTATAAACATATTCAATACTTTCTATTTATTTTATAAAATGCATACTTCGTTAATAATTGAGAGTTTTAGTACGAATAAGAATATTATTATCTAATCTTCCCATAGATTTCTTTACGGAATGGAACTTTACATTTTACATACAATTTTCTTTTTCTTGCTTTTCTTTCATACAGGTTATTATGTCCAAGTTTACTTTGTAAAGCAAAAACTATCTGCTTTTTTTTATTTTTTTGCCATGTCCAATATGTTTCATAATATTCTTCACCACCACCTATGGTATTAGCTGGTGTTCTATAAGAAAGTTTGATCTTATATTTATCTTTTTTGAAATAATCACGTAGATAACTCAAAACAATAAAAACTATAGGTAAAATTATTATTAATTTCAAAAGTAATACCATTTGATGAATAAAAAATTGAAAATCAATGCTAAAAAGTTTATTCTTTAGTCCTACAATAAACTGTTCAATTTCAAAGTTATTTTCTGTCTTCATATTTTCCTTTCACGCGCCCAAGCGCTTTTTATTTTGTAAATATTTAAAGAAGAGTGATTATTTCACCAAATATACCGTAAGTATATGGGTAAATTGTAAAGTTATAAATTAAATCTGGTAATTTTTTATATAGATCGTCTACTTTAGGTGAACGCTTTTCAGACATAGATTTTATAGCTAGAGTTCTTTCTAAACGTCTTATCACTACAACAATATACTCCCCTTGTTCTATTAAAGCTCTAGCTTTAGTAATCACTCTACGCTCTTCTGTAGATATATCTTCACTTAAAATAAGGTTATAGAGTACATTTAGAAATTCTTTTTTATCTTGCTCATATTGTTGCGATTGTTTCATAATTCACTACTTTCTTTTATTTTTTTAAATTAAAGAAATGACCCACAAAACAGCTTTCCATGGATTAAGTACTTTCACAAATGTAGTATATAAATCATTTTTTAATTCATATATAAAACTATTGACAAAGGAGTTGTTCTTGCGTATTTTTGTATAAGTTGCCTTATAGATGTCGAATAACAGCACAAGAACAAATATTGAAACATACATTGCTAGCGTAATTTTTATGATAAGTAAGATGAAGTTAAATATAGTATTCATAAGATATTCCTTTCGTTGTTAAGAAATGTTAAGGTTGAAAGCTCTATAAGCAGTATGTTAGAGAATGTTAATATTTAAAATCTATATGCTAAGAAATGCTAAGGTTTGAGGTTAGTCAAAAATGTCTTACTTTAAAATGCCTAATTCTGTAATGAGGCATTTTCTTTTACCTCCACCAATTCAAACCGACACAGCTCATACAGCAATGCACGCGCCTCATCATAGGCGTTATGGTGGTAGCCGTAATAGTCTAAACTTTATCTGAGGCAGAATCGAGAGTCTCTTGTACTATTAAAAGATTGTTTATTTGTTCAAGAGCCTTCGCTTTATATTTTGGTTGTAATTGTGCAAAACTTAGTAATGCTTGAAAGTCCTCTTCAAGAAACTCACGCTGGAGAGTAAATAATACATCAAGAAGCGAAAAGTAATCATGCATATAAGTTCGTGTAGTTCCATCTAGTTTAGTTTCTGTAACGGAATATAAATTTTTTAATTTCTCGACATTTTTTTCACCAATATATTCTTTAATAGCGAACTGACTTCTTGTTAATTTTGTAATGTATGATTCATCTTGCCTTTTGAGGTACTTAAGAGTAAGTGGGTCATTTGTTAATGAATTAATGCTAAATTCTTTTTTTAAATCATCAGAATGACGTGATAATTTATATTTTCTCTCCAAAGGTTTAACATCAGAAATACCTTCTAAGTACCTATCATCAACTCCTAAAACTTGCGAAAAAGCCATCCAAATCGGGATAGATAGTTCTGGTTCTATAATAAGTTCATTATTTTCAAGTGCTAATACTTTTTGAGCATTGAATTTAATAGGTTTATTGTTAGAAGTTTCATAGAAGTCATTGTACTCTTCTTCGAGCCATTTATTTACTTTCTGAGCGAGTTCAGAATGGGACAATTTATTCTCTCTCCTAAATTCTCTAATTCTGTTTTGTGGACGAGAAGTTCTGGACTTATCGGATCGTCCTAACAAATAATCAACACTGACATCAAAATAATCAGCAATCAAAGCTAATTTATCGGCTGCAGGAGATTTTGCTCCTTTAAGGTTATAAATGTAATTTTGACTAAGTCCTAAATCTTCAGAAACTCTTTGTAGAGATTTCCCTTGTTTGTCTGCGAGTTCTTTAATTATTTCAAATGTAGTCATATCAAGCTTTCTAAAGCTTAACATAAAAATATTTTACAGAAATGCGTAAAAACACTTGCATTTAGACACTAATAAATGTAAAATAGATTTTGTTAAGTGATTTTATTTAAAACGCACCGACAAATTTTTAACTAGCTCCCCAGCAAGTTTTTAAAATTGTTGCTTGCGGTTTTAATCATACTTACATTTTACAGTTATTAGTAAATAAAGTCAAACTAAAATACGTAAAAATGTAAAAAAACAAAAGAAAGAAGGTAAAAATGCCACAACTCACACCAGAGATGAAAAAAGCCTTGCGACGAGTGCAGGCTGATAAGCTTATGACTAAGAAAGACCTTGCGAAAGTCTTAGGAGTAACAGAAAAAACTGCTCAAAGTCTAACTCGGGATAATGAACCGCAAAAGGTCAAAAATAAAGTATTCAATGCGGTTGTATCTGTCATTGCTGAGAACTACTAACCCGCTATGCCCAGCGATCGAGTAAGAGTATGAATAAATAGCCCCAGTAAGGCTAAAAACTGCATGTCCGAACAGAAATCAAAGCGCGTGCGCTAGAAAGAGGAAGAATGAAAGATTTAGCATTTCTAACTAGTCCAGATATGAGTAAAGCAGAGGTAGTGACTAATCATGTTGTTATTGCCGAGCATGCTGGACTTAATAAAATTTCAGTTCGTAAACTGATTGATAACAATAAAAAAGACATGGAAGCACTTGGAGTTTTGTCATTTGAAATGACAAAACCTATTAAAGGTTCAACGGGTGGCCGCCCTACTAAAATCTATCAACTCAATCGCAATCAAGCAATGTTACTTATTACATGGCTTGATAATACTGAGGCAGTTCGAGCTTTTAAATTAGCTCTTGTGAAGCGATTTGATGAAATGGAAAAAGAGTTACAAAATCGAAAGATCGGCAGAATTAAAGAGAAAGCTGTGAAGCGTACACTTAATGAAGCGATCGACAACTGGAAGAATGCTCCTAAGTTTCCTTATCCTACCATGAACAAACTTTTAATTAAGCTTGCAACTGGGCAGACTGTAAAAGAAGTCAAAGCGCGAGATGTCAATCAAGACATTATGCTTAATTTACTGACATTAACAGAACAAAAAGCGTATGTAGAGCTTGAGCAGGTTGCTATCGGTCTTATTATGGCAAATCTTGAATACAAGTTTATTAAAGAGATGCTGGAAAAAATTGCAACAAAAAAACTGTCCGAAACTTTGGCGAGCGACGACAGCTTTTAAAAAAATATTTAGTATGAACTCACGCGCTAACGTGTTTTCATACTCTTATTTTACCAAGAATAGGAGAAATTTACAATGACACAATTTATAAGTATAGACGAAGCGAAAGAATTATTTGTACAGTGCTTAGGCAAAGCACGCCACCATATCGAAGTAGATGACATTACAGACAAGCTGTTTGACGGTCAGGCAATTGTTACCTTTACATTCTTAGGTAATGGCTACCGCGTAGAATTGGAGGGCTGAGGCAATGAAATTAGGCAAATATACCCTTACAGCAAAACGACTTAAAAGTCTTACTGTCATTGTTTGTGATGAACAACGAGGATATGACTCAGCACGTAAATTTATCTATTTCACAGAAAAAACTGAAAGAAAACCACTTGTTATTACGAAAGAAATTACAGAAAAATATTATTTGAAACAACAAGCTAAACAAGATTTAAAAACTTCTCATAATAAAGAAGTTGGAGAACCTTTATTTACCGAAGCTTTTGAACTTGCTATAAACAATAAAGCTAATGGTTGTAATCCTTTTTGGACAGGCCTTGAATTATACTGGGCGGGTTATGCCAGAGGTGTACGTGAACAGCGCCAAAAAGAACGAGAAAAAAGCAGCAATATCGGATTATTAACAGGCAATGATATAGCAGACTTAGTGCAGACACTGCACATTGATATAAATAAGCTCAATACTGCAGTACTTGAACTCACTGCAAATAGAAAAGGCGGTGTAGCATGAAATTCAAAAAAATTGAAGTTATCCAAGTAAAAGAATTTTCTGACTGGTGGACTAGAGTACATCATCCATTATTTAGTAATGTTCTGTTTGTCAATCATGCACAACGTCCACGGTTTAAGTATCGACTAGCTAAAGGAGGGCGACAATGAGCAACCAACATGATCCTTTAACTGCAATGGTAGCGCGAGGCTTAGTCGATGAAGTGAGTCGTAAGCTCAATGAGAGTCTAGATTTACAAAAACAACTGCTAAAACGTGAAAGCAAAACAGGAGAAATCAGACAAAGCGAACTTCTTGAAGATTTAGGTATATCTCCTAACACTCTTAAAGTTTGGGAAGAGAACGGTTTAAATCGCATAGTAAGAGGTGGATCAGTTTTCTATCTTTTAGAAGAATTACATAGATTTAATTATTAACTTTAACAGGCAAGGCAAAGTTAAGAGAATTTGAACGAATAAAGTAAGTATAGAAAACATACAGCAGAAATTATGGCTTATGACAATTCTAGCAATTGTCTTTTGCAGTTGATAAATAATACGAGATACAGTTTAGAAAGTTCTACACGTTCACGTTATGGACTTGTACGGAGCAGAAATCGAAGGAGGTAAGCAATGAAACTGACAGATTTTTCAAAAACAGACCAAGCTATTATTAAGGCAATGAAATCACATATTGGCATTGATAGAGCTATTAAACTGAATACCCTAGCCCAACAGCTTAAACTCACAGAACGAGGCTTACAATATCGCATTGAGTACCTCCAAGGCGCTGGCTGTGCTATTGGTTCGATTGATGAAGGTTATTTTATCCCAACGACCGAGGAAGAAAGAAGGCTAGGTATTCTTAAGAAAATGCGAACAGGAAGCAGTATCTCACGCGCCGTGGATGGCTATAACCTTGCTGAATTAAACTGGCTTGAGGAGTTGGAGGGTATCGAATGACACCAAAAGAACAGGCACTACATTGTGCAAGTCTAGGCTACCCAGTCATTGCAGGTTATCCCGCAGGCAAAAGCGAGCGTGCCATTGTTAAAGGAACTGCGGAAGGAACTTTAAATACTGAATTGATTGAAGCGTGGTTTGATGAAATTCCTAACCGAAATATTCATATCAATCTAAAAAACAGTCATTTGATTTGTATCGACCTTGATAAGCACAGTGCACATCAAGACGGTGTACAAGCATTTAATGCGCTATGGGCGGAACATGAGAACGAACCAGTGAAAACTTATATCGAACAGACACCAACAGGCGGAGGCTTTCACATCTTTTTTAGAGTTCCAGAAGACTTATTCAATCAAAAAATAGTACGCGAGCTTGCGGACGGTGTAGAGATTAAAATACATTTCACAGCAATTTATCCAAGCAAACGAGAAAAAGGCGATTATATTCCTTTGGCAAATACAGACGGGGAATTCTTGACCCTGGCAGACGTCACAGATTGCCCAGAATGGCTCTTGAAGCTCTTGCCAGACAAAGGACAAAGCAAAATTGCTGAGTCCTCCTACTCGCGCACTTATGGGGCGGAGATGTGGGAATTATTCAATCAAGGCGCGAGAAAGGGGAATCGAAACAATGACACGAATAGAATTCTCCATTATTGGCGAAAGATTGGTATTGAACCTGCTATATGCATGGATTTACTCCAAGCCTTTAATCATCGAACTAGCCCACCATTGGAAGATAAAGAACTGGCAACCATTTGGAAAAGTGTTTATAAGATGAGATAGAAAGGAACGTATGACAAAAGAAGATTTACAGGCACTTGTCGAGCAAACACCACAAGAACCGACACGAACAAAAAAACCGACAATCGATTATTTCACAGAATACGACGAAGAAACAGGTAACAAGTCGGTCGCTATTGTAGAGTTTCAAGAAGCCGTTAAAAACTGGTTGGAACAAGAAAAAGAGTTTATCAACGATAAAAATTATATCCGAGAGAAAACACAAACCCTTAAGGGAATAAAACAGCTTTTCTTTGAGAATAGAAACTTATTTCTGAGTACACCAAAGGCAGACGGTAGCGAACCACCTAAATCTTTAAGTCCTCTTGATACAGCACGTATCATATACAAAGTACTCCATGTTATTAAACTGGATCATCAAAAAGGACTCTTAGGCATATATAATCCTGAATTAGGTATCTACGAAACTGACGAGAATTTCTTTCACAAGCTTATTTATTGGCTTGAACCCTCCTATACACAGGCAAGGTCAAAAGAAGTGTTATTCAAATTAGAAACTTTATCCGAGGTTAAGTCGCAAACTGCAGAACCTCATCTTATCCCTGTCGCAAATGGTATTTTCAATAAGAAAACGCAAGTTCTTGAGTCATTTAGCCCAAAGTATATTTTTACTTCTACCATAGCAACACGGTATAACGCCCAGGCACAAGCCCCAAACATTAACGGATGGGATATTGACAACTGGCTTTTAGACTTAATGAGTGGAGATAAAGCACTGGTTCAACTTTTATGGCAGATTATTTCCGCAAGCACGAACGGAAACTACTCTTATCGTAAAGGCGTGTGGTTAGTTGGAAAAGGAAACGACGGCAAAGGAACGTTCCAAAGTCTTATCATGAATCTTATCGGGTGTGAAAATGTCGCTACGGTTAAAGTAGAACAATTCGCGGAACGCTTTGCATTATCCCAAGTTGTTGGGAAGACGTGCATTATCGGAGATGATAGCCAAGTCAATTATTTAGACAATGCAGGGAACTATTTTTCTGTGATAACGGGCGATCCTGTACCTGTTGAAGCCAAAGGAAAACAGCCATCACTTGCCATATTTAAGAAACTCACTATACAATCTACAAACTTTTTACCTAAGTTTAGAAATAAGTCTAACGGAACATATCGGCGTTTACTTATTGTTCCATTTAAAAAATCGTTTACCGCAGATAATGACAATTGGAAAATTAAAGACGATTATATTAAGCGCAAAGATGTCTTAGAGTATGTGCTAAAAGTAGCTCTATCTTTAAATTTCGAGCGATTTGATGAGCCTCAAGCAACTAAAGGACTATTAGACGATTTCAAACTTTCTAATGATAATGTGTTAGCTTTTGTGGATGACAATTTTGAAGAGTTTGTCAGTGATTTTTTGCCCTCAATGTTTTTGGGTGCTTTATATCGTGCATGGTGTGAAGCTGAAGGCTTAAAGCCATTTACAAAACGAGAGTTTGAGGTAAGGTTACCCGATTACATTAAAGATAACTGGGAAAAAGCAACCAAGAGACCTCATACCGCAGGTTTTAATCGTGCTATTGATTTAAGACGAGCTAACGAATTAGAAAGCTTTCGACGCTTGTTTTATTGGGACGAAGAAAAGCATAAAAAACCAACAAAAGGTTATTTACGAAAGAAAAAGAAGAAATGATACCGAAGTATAGGTAACATGTCACCATTGAAAGTTACACTATAAAGCGCGTGGTTGTCATGTTTATAGCACTTGTTTCTGTTGTAACCGCAAAAACACCTACTCGCTAGGAATTTTTCAGAGATATTTTAAATACAGTCCTAGAGATTTTATAATTAGTAGAGTATATTTTATAGTAACAATAGTAACAAAGTAGTATAAAGCTAGATAATATAAGAGTTTAGAGTGTTACTGTTCTAAAAAAGAAGAGTATTAGTAAAGTATCAACGGTATCAAAAAATAAGGTTTTAAGGGTTAGGGGTGAGTAATGGAAAGGGAGTTATATGAAATTTACAAAAATTAATTTGAATGATAAAGAACTTCTAAGCTCCAGTTTTTATGTAAGAAATGATATTTCTGATTTGGAAAATTTTATAGAATTCATTGAAAAAAATAATATCTACAGTGGCTCTTTGGGATATTGTTATCATAAAGAAATCAAAAGTACGTTAACCACGGGGCGAGGAAAGTTTATACATGGCTCAGTTGTAGATAACACACCGCCTTGTTATGACCATGGGGGATATTATAAAACGAAAGACGGACAGATATTTCTAGTCTACCAACCCTACGGTGACCCCAACGACATTGAAGTCTACCGTATAGAAATTGAACGGTGGGCAACTAAGCAAGGTATTCAAGCTAAAGTCTTTGGTTTTGAGTACGGTTGGTATAACAGCAGTTGCTATCTTGTCGTCATGGGCTTAGATTTAAGCAATCTCAAAGTTGAAAAAGCATTAAATGCACGATGAAACGATAGAAAGGCATAAAATGAAAAAACAAATCAAAACACCGCCTATCATCGTTCACAATGCACCAAAGGAAAAGCAAGCACTTCTTAATGAGTTCGAACAGACACAGCGCATACGGCTACCAGTGAACCTTAGGCACGCGCTTATGACCTTGAACTATAAAGACCTAGGCAATACTTTGGCATTTGTGAGCAAGCATATAGCAGAGCCATTAACAAAAGATAGCAGTGCTATAGCAGAGTCTAGAAAAAGTCTAGACTTAGAGAATGAATAATAATTACTACAAAATACTACATTTAAAAACGACTTGTCAAAACTTGTCAAAAAAATAGAAAATGGAGAAATACAAAAATGGAAAATACACTTAAAATCATTACACGAAACGAAATACAAGCACTCGATACAAATAATGTATATGGCTATATTCTTTCAGACGGTGAGTTTATCCTCAACTTGCCCCAAACAGGCGTAGATTTAGGAACAGACGATCGCTTTACTTATGGCGACTTTGACGCTTTTAAATTTGAGCATAACTTAGAAAACTTGAAATATATTGTCCTCAAAGATAAAAGCAAAACCTCAGGAGTCGCAACTTTCAAGGTAGTTGGCAAACTGACACGGGAGTAATCACAAAAGAAAGTTAAAGAAAAGAACGCTCTTAATTGATAAATAAAATAGCCTAGTCACTGACTGGGTTTTTTGGTGGTCAAGTAGGTAAGGTTTTGGTAAGGTACTTAGGGAGATTTTGGGGAGGTATTCGGACTTGTCGGACTCATTAAAAAGAGTCATTCATAAAATTTAAGATTTGCGACAATGATATTTTCGGTTTTGCCAAAAGAAAAAAGCCCGTGGGAGGGCTTAGGTGAAATGATTTGTCTACTAATATTATAACAATATTGGAGGCAGTTTTCAAAGGTAAAAGAAACTGTCTTTCATTTTCTGAGTCCCTAAAAAAGAGGATGTGAAAACCTTACAAAACCTAACATTTTTACCAAAAAGAAATACAGAAGTTTAAATCATAAGCTATCGCTCAAAAAAGAACAACAGCTAAAATACTGAATGTTACTAAATCAGAACCCTAAGGTTTCCCTAAGGTATTCAGCAATCTTTTCAAAAAATAACGGTAAGGTTACGGTAAGGAAAAAGGGCTAGTTTACGGCTAGGTATGTTGACAAATGTTGACATAAAAAAACGGTACTCATCCTTGTTAGTACTGGTTGAACAGCAATATTTATAACTAAAAACAATACCAAAGTTTATCACAAAAAAGTGAAAAACTCCTCAAAAGAGGAGCTGACCTATAAGAACTGGTACTTTTATTATAGCACAGTTTGATAATGAAAATCCTTGTGTTACTAGATAAGGTTTTGGTAAGGTATGTTGAAAAATGTTGAAATAAAAAACACGCTGGCAAGGCGTGCAGTGTAATTAATTTTTGTCTGTGTGTTTTATTTCTTTGCCACAAAATATTATAGCATATCTTTAGGAGGGGAAATAATACATGAGCAATTACAAATATTTGATACGGTTCTATTTGTTGGGATTTTTACAAGAGTCTACAAATCGAGCAGAAAAGTATATTGAGCGAGTTAAGGGAGATGATACTCAGGTTAAGAAGAATAGAGAGATGATAAGCAAGCTTGATAAAATATTCGCCCCTTTAAGCGATCAAGTTGTAGAAATGTTGCACTTAAGGTTTGTGGCTGAGTTAGACATTACAGAAGTAGCAAAACAAAAAGACCTCTCTTACAGCACAGTTCAACGCTTGTGTTCTGAACCTATCAAGCAAGTTAAAAAGTTGGCCAAAGAGTACTACAAGAAATAAATGTCAGTATTTGGTATAATAATATCATAAAATATAAGTCCCTTGGTTGGGCAATTGGTATAATATAGCGCAAGAAGTCCATAGCAAATGGGCTTTTTGTGTGTGATGGTTAAATTATATTTTCTATATATATGCTCTAATGAATCAAACTATTACTTTATGATATAATCTTAGTGAAGGAGAGCAATTAAAAATTATGAGTAAGAAATGTTGGCTGTTTTTAGATGATTCAGGTCAATTAAGTAATAATGGTACGCACGAATATTTTTTATATGGTGGAGTTTTTATTCCAAATGAAAGAAAGCTCAATGAATTAAGAAGTAAAGTAAGAAAACAAAAAAACTTTCTTGGTATAGACAAAGAAATAAAAGGTGCTAGTATAAAGAACAAGCACAGGAAACAATTATTACAGGTTGTTAAAAAAGTCGAAACCATCGAGACACTATTTTTAATTGAGCATACACCATCTTTAGACAGAGTAGACTTTCAAAATCATTATTCAGTTAGAATGCACAAAAATTACTTAGTGAAAAGATTAATTGAACAACTTCACAACAAGAATTTAATAGATGATGACACAATTCTGTATATTTATATAGATAATGAGGCTTTGAGCGGTGGTATTTACAAAGACTCGCTTCAGGATCATTTAAATTCATACTATAAAAAGTCAAATAAAGGTACTTTTCTTAAACATTTAGAGTACAGTCCCTTTATACCTAGTTTTGAAACACAGTTTAAAGTAAAGTATATTGATTCTCGTAGTGAATTGCTTATGCAAGTAGCAGATCTTCTTGCTAATACGAAGTATAGACGATATAAGCTAGAAGCAAAAGATGGTTCAGAAAATATAAAATGTCCACTTGTATGCTTAAAACTACCTAAGCAATTTAGAAGTGGGAAAGAGCAAATTATTTAATATCACATTAACTTTGCATATCAGTTGCTTTTTATCTTGCATGTTGATATAATCAGATTACAGATATATACTCTGTTTGAACGATGTTTTTGGTTGAAGAGATTCTAAGTGTGGTCTAAACACACAGCCTTACATCGGGGAACAGCTATCCTGCTATGGATGGCTGTTTTTTTATTTCACGCGCTTTTGGTCATTCTAAATATATAAGTAGCCGAGGCATAATTAAAAGCTCACAGCGAGCAAAATATGAGCATTTAGCATTGAGTAAGTCTCCCCCACTTCAAGGAGAAATAAAAAAAACTAAAAGAGCCGAGTGAGATTAGCCTTTTCCAAGTGTTCTTAGCATATATAGAAATTGCGGAAAACGCTTAAATTGACTCTTTCAATGCGCGTGGTTGCCACATTTTCAAAAGTACGCGACGTTATCACAGAATAGTGAAAAATCTCATGAACATTATTTTTAGAGCTTGGCTCGTATTAAAAGTAGTGGGAAAAAAAGAACTGTTTTTTTTTTGACAAGTAGTGCTTTGTCATACTATAAAATTTTTACCTTTATCCTTTGACTATTATTGCCTTTAAAAGTAAAATTATATTAAAAATATGTACGATAAGGCTCAATTTTAATGGAGTTGTTGTCGAAAAAGGAGAAATATATAAATGGGTGTCTCGCGCATAAGTTCAGACATTATGGTTGCTCAAAGCGCTATTTCAAAATTGACAGGACTTGAGGGCTCTTCTATCCAAAACGAAAAGGTTCAGTTTGCAGGAAGTGAAATGCCTTGTATGAAGGCAGGACAAAATTTAACTAATCAAATGCTTGCTTCAGTCGGCGAGTTTGTAGGCAGTGTCGAAGCACAAGCCAATAAAATTAAGGGCTTAGCTCAAAAGATTGAACATGATGACCAAGCAGACAGTCAAAGTTGGGGGTTCTAATGGCTAAAGATAAAAATGCGGAGGAACGTTTTCGCTTAAATCGAGAAATTATGCTCCAAGAACAAATAGAAGAAGACATACGAGCAGAAGAGCGTAACCTTAAGCAATCTGTCGAGAATTTCCAAGACCAAATGAATGCTCTTTTCCGTCAAGAAGAAGCTTACTTTGCACGTCTCCAAGAAAAAGGGGCTTTAGCTAATAATCAAGATTTTGCCCTTCATGAAATAAAAAAAGAAATTGGACGTGTAACCGAAAGTATGAAAGAACAACTTACTGTAGGTTATCGTAAAGAGCGGATTGCAAACCAAGATAAATTAGATAAACTTCAGAGAGAAAGGAATGCTCTAACATGGGATTAAAATACAATAAAAATGACGGACAACTTTTAAGCTCTGCTTTAAAGCATAACTTAGAGATTGCGAATCAGATTGTAGAAGACGTGCAAGAAGGTGTTGACCACCTTTTAAGTATGATTGACGACCCCTTTGGACCTCTCGAAGGACAAGCCTATCATGCAGCAGCAAGCCTCTTTCAAGAAATTGTGAAACCGACCCTCTCTAAACTTAAAGAAGCAACAAATGAAATTAAAGGGGAACTCACTACTTTTGATAATGCACGTCGAAACTTTGACCAATTCCCAGACCCTGTCTATGATATGGACGACCTCAAAGAGCATTTAGAAATCAAAAAGCAACAAAAAGCAACGGTTGATTTTCAAATGAACCTGTTCAATAATCAACTGGCGAATGCGATAGCCAAAAAAGCGGTAGAGGACTTTGTCTATGAGGGGCAACGTCTCCAAAGCGTTGCCAACCATTACGAACAAGAAATCCAAGAGATAGAAGCTAAAATTCGTATCTTAGAAGAATTCTCAAGTGAAACAGCAAGCCTTTTTCAAGAGAGCTTACATACTTTCCAAAATGCTATGAATGGAGCTAAAGCTCTCAAAACAGGGAGTTTTGATTCAAAAGGAAATTTCAGTATGTCCTCAAACTCTGATTTATCCTGGTATAAAAAAATAACCGGCAAAGATATTAGCCGTGACTTATTGCATGAGCCAAGTCACCTCACAGCAAGTGATATCGAAGAACAAGAAATCGCCAAAATGAATGCAGAAACTAAAGCTCAATTGGAACAAATCGCTTTAGCAACTGGTCTCACTTTAGCAGAAGTTAGTGCTTTTTATGCCAAAGCCTCAAAAACAATGGCAGTTAAAGGTGGAGAGGCAATCCATAATGTTTGGGATTTTATTTCTGGAGAGTTCGAAAAATTAAGTCCAGAAAATCGAGTTCAGGACGGAGATGTAATCAAAACTATTATTTATTATACAAATAGTGGTGAGTTAAAGGTTGTTTATAATGAAACCCAAAATGTTGTACTTTCCTTTGGGGGTAGTCTTATGGCTAATATGAATAAGTTTAATGGTACTAATGCAGACTCTGGTGTTGAATATGTAGCGCCTCAAGAACAATCTCAGGGGTGGAAGAAAGGACAAGAGAAACAGGCAGAAAAAGGGCAAATGACTCTAGACATATTAGATAGTTTAACAACGGCTAAAGATTTTGTTAATTCATATCAATCTGAAGAAAAAGAAAGAATATCTGGAAAAGAATACCTTGATAATCTTGCTAAAGAAAAGGAAAAACAGCGAAGAGAAGAAGCAATCAAAGCCCAACAAAAAATCTCAGGAGGAGGAAACCCAGCAAGCTTAGGATCGTAAAATTATGAATGATAAAACTGAATTTGAAAATAAAATCATTGAAGAAATTAAAAATTTGATTATTTATGATGACTCCTTAACATATGGAGAAAGAAATTCTTTTGATAGATTTATCGTAAAAATTAACCAAGGGGAATCTTTTGAAATTGTTGTGGGACGGCTATTAAAAAATTTGAAAAGGCTGGAAAATAAAGAAATTCAACCTTTAGGCCTTAGTGACGGAGCTAAAAAGATATTTATTGATCTGAATGGAAAGTATGAAATTCCTGTGAAAGATACCGATTACTCTGTTTTTACAGGGATTGGTGCAGGTAGAAAGTTAACGAAAAAAGAACTTATAGAAGTTACAATCTTTCTGATTATTGTCATAGTTGTTTACATTTTGTATCAAAAATATTAAAGACAAACTTTTATGTTTACAGATTTCTAAAGGTCAATCAAACCGGTTTGGATATGCTGAATTAGGAAAAAACAGAATAGATGATATACTTTTAGCTATGTCGCTCAAAGATTCTTATCATTCAGAAGAGCAATCTACTATGACAGGGCAAGAGTGTTTAGATAAATTGGTTAAAGAGAAAAAACGCCAAGAAGAAGCAATAAAAGCACAACAAAAAAATTCAGGAGGAGGAAATCCTGCAACTCTGGGGTCTTAAAAGCAATGCAAGAAAAAATCACATTTGAAGATAACATTATTAGTGAAATAAAAAGTATGATTATTTCTGATAGTTCTTTATCTTATTCCGAAAGAAAGTCTCTTGATAAAATTATTGCTAGAATAAATAATGGAGATGAATTTGAAGAGGCTATAGTCCCTTGGCTTAGACATTTTAATGACATGAAAAAAAATTCAAATGAGGGAGAGCTTTCAGAAAATTTGAATGTTCTTTTTGAAAAAGTAACACAAAAATATGATATTCCTCCGAAAATAGAAAGAACATATTTTTATGCCGGAGCTGGAAGCGGAAAACGACAGAATTTTATCTCCATGGGAATTGGTATCATCGTAATTTTTGCGATTTATGTTTTAGTTACATATTTTTTGAAAAAATTCAACATTAATTAAAGTCCAACAAAAAATTTCAGGAGGAGGAAACCCAGCAAGCTTAGGATCGTAAAATTATGAATGATAAAACTGAATTTGAAAATAAAATTATCAAAGAACTTAAAGATTTAATTATTTCCGATAACTCTTTGACATATGGTGAGAGGAAATCACTTGAGAAAGTTATTGCTCGAATAAAACAAGGGGCATCATTTGAAGATTCTATAGAACATTGGTTGAAAAATATTAATGAAATAGAACAAAGAAAATCAAATGAAAGTGGATTATCAAAAAGCGTCAAAGATATTTATGATAAATTAATTTTACGATACGATATCCCCAAAAAAGAAAAACATTATGTTGTATACGGAGGAGGTATACGGACACGGGTAAGTACTGCTTCGTGGGCTTGGACAATGCTATTTTTAATTATTATTGTAATTTTGATGGTCACCGGAAAATTGAACTTTTTCTTTGAATTTACAGAAAAATATTTGAATTAATTTACATTGGAATAGCGATAATACTCTAAATATTTAAGGAAGATTTTTATGCTTACAGATAGACAGAGTAAATTTTTAAATAGAATGATTGAATTGAATAATGTTAAATCAACTGCAACAAACAAAGAACGCTCTTACTTAAATCGAAGTATTACAGCTATTCAAGAAGGGAAAAAATTTCAAATAGGTGTAAATATGTTGACTTTATCTTTAAAAGAGCTAGTAGAACGAAAAGGAAAACCTCTAACTCCAGATTTAGAGTTACTTTATAAAGACTTGGTTTCTGTTTATGGAGAGCCTAGTTATCAATTTGGAGACTTGAAAGCTAATAGAGATAGTACAGTAGATAATTTCTTTAATATACTCAATAGCTGATACTTTGACACATTTTCCGTAAAAACAATCATGAGACCTTTTTAGGTCTTTTCTTATTTTCGATATTTTAAAAACCGTATATCGTTGATATACAGCCCCTTGCCTGACAAAAATTAGTTACGTTTTTAACTACGTTTTAGTTGAATTTTATTATATGCTATTTATTGTGTTTTTATAAGGAATGCGATTATATAGGGATGATGAAGTTTATTTGACCTCATAGAATCTGTGTGATAAACTTAATCTATGTTAAAATCACGATTTTACTCTTTTATACTTGGAACAATCATTGAAGCATGGATTTTCTCCATCGCCTTTTTCCAGGCACAATGGTTTTGGTTCTTTATCGCAAGCTTCCTTTTAGGTCGCAGAATTTATGTGGCTTATAAAGTAGACAAGTTTGTAAAACTTAGCAAGATCAAATAATGGAGAATATCCATTATTTTTTTTTTACTATTTTTAGGTCTGAGATGAACCAGTATACTAAGTTATATTTTGGCTATTGAAAGGGAATAAAATATTAAACTCTATATTATATTAGCCAAAGCAAAAAGGATTATTGTTTATATTTTGATATAATAAGGAGAGAAAAAGACGATAGGAGACGGTTATGACAGTCACAGTACAAGATCTCATCAAAAAAATAAAATTTAATGTTATCTACTCCACGGAAACAGCACTTCAAAAAGAAGTGACCACCTCAGATATTTTACGCCCAGGTTTAGAGATGTCTGGTTATTTTGAATACTTTACCCCTGAACGGATACAACTTTTCGGGATGAAGGAATGGTCCTACATGATGAACGAGGTAGGTGATGCGCGTTATGATATTCTCAAAAAGGTAATGACTGAGATAACTCCTGTTGTTATCGTTGCACGTAATCTTGAAATTCCGGAAGAGATGGTGAATGCAGCGCGTAAGCATGATATTGTCTTGCTGCAGTCACGTGAGACAACTAGCCGTCTGAACAGCATCCTGACCTCTTACTTGGATGAAGAGCTGGCAGAGCGTGTCAGTGTACATGGTGTCTTGATGGACATTTATGGTGTGGGTGTTTTGATTCAGGGAGCAAGTGGTATTGGGAAATCAGAAACGGCTTTGGACTTGGTGGCGCGTAACCACCGTCTCGTGGCTGATGATCGTGTCGATGTTTTCCAAAGAGATGCCTTTACTTTAGCGGGGGAACCAGCGCCAGTTTTGCAAAATTTCTTGGAGCTTCGTGGTGTTGGTATTATTGATGTTATGAGCTTGTACGGTGCGCGTGCGGTCAAGGATCAAACGGATATTGATTTAACAATTTATCTTGAACCTTATGAAGTAGGGGGCGAATTTGACCGTTTGGGTAATGGTGTGAAAAACATTATTCTTGCAGATGTTGAGGTGCCACAGATCAAGATTCCTGTAAAAACAGGACGTAATGTCTCCACAATTATTGAGGCTGCCGTGATGAACTATCGTGCCAAAGATATGGGCTATGATGCAACGGCACTTTTTGAAGATCGTTTGACACATTTGATCGAAAACAATAGCTAAGGAGTGAAAGTGAATTATTTTCCATATTTAGCAATGAATAAGATTGCTTTAGAGTTAGGGCCCTTTTCCATTCATTGGTATGCGATTTTCATTGTGACGGGGGCTGCCCTAGGTGTCTGGCTGGCATGTAAGGAAGCACCACGGCGAGGCTTGACCTCAGATGATGTGATTGACTTTATCTTATGGGCTTTCCCAATCGGTCTGATCGGTGTCCGGGCTTATTACGTTGCTTTCCAATGGGATTATTATAGCCAACATCCGAGTGAAATTATCGCTCTTTGGGATGGCGGAGGTGCAATTTATGGCGGTCTGATTGCGGGTGCAATTGTCTTGTTTGTCTTTTCTTACTATAGGATGATTAATCCTCTGGATTTACTGGATATAAGTATTCCTGGTGTATTAATCGGACAAGCTTTTGGACGTTGGGGAAATTTTGTCAATCAGGAAGCCTATGGTGATGCAGTAAGCAACTTAAATTATCTGCCAACCTTTATTCGGGAGCAGATGTTTATTGATGGCGCTTATCGAATACCCACTTTCCTCTACGAAAGTATTGGAACCTTTTCGGGCTTTCTTCTCATTATGATTTTCCGCCATCGTATTCCAGGACTCAAGCGTGGTGAAATCTTTGCTTTCTACCTTATCTGGTATGGAGCAGTTCGCTTTATTGTGGAAGGCATGCGGACAGACAGTCTGATGTGGGGAGCATTCCGTGTATCACAGGTCTTCTCAGCCCTAATGATTGTTGCGGGTATAGCGTTTGTGCTTATCAGACGTTTGAAAAAAATTGATTAAGAAAAAATGTACAAGTGTATCTTTTGCAGTAAGGCAAAAGGTGCATTTTTTATTACATTACAAAAAAGTAAGCTCAGCTTCATGCCAGTACGCGTAAAATAGAGATATTAAGAGGAGAAGAGGAGCGAAAAATGAAACATACACTTGCACTTGTGACAACTGTTGGGCTTATCACATTTTGTGTTTTTAATATACTCCATCAACAAAGGGAAACCGTCCGTAGCCTTCCCTCGGATACTCTCGGCACTCACAAAACATCTGCCCCATCGAAAAAGAAAAATGTAAATGTTCTTGACATTTATGCCAAGAACATGAAAAAACGAATCGTTTTTCCGGATAATGAAAAATCGCTTGACGAAAGCGGACAGAAAGATCCAACTGTACAAAAAGCCAAGGATTCAGCAGAATTTTACAGCAAAATCCCCACTTTCATCTCGGATCTTGTCAAAGAAGCTGCCAATCTCTCACATAAGCTTTTCCGGTAAGGCCTCGTTTTTTCTGAGGAAAGAATAAAAAAGGGATAAATATAAAAATCCTCTGAAAACACTGCTACGAGTGCCCTAAATATCTCGGAGAAAATTATGTGCCAAATTAGTTTATAAAAAATATTAATTTTGCTATAATAAAGTAAAATTACCGTTTGAATTTAAGCGGTTTCGGAGGTGAAGTATGGGAGAAATTAGTGTACAAAATATAGCCTGGCTGATCATTGCAATTGCTTTTGCAGCTTTGGTTATCTTCTTAATTGTACTTTTAGTTAAAGTTTCAAAGGTTGTTGAGGAAGCCAATCGTACGGTGAAACTCGTCTCTAGTGATGTCGATGTTTTGCTTCACCAAGCGGATGGCTTGATGGCGAAAGCCAATGTTCTTTTAGATGATGTTAATGGAAAAGTTGCAACAATTGACCCTCTCTTCGTTGCAGTAGCAGAGCTTTCAGAGAGTGTTACTGCGGTGAATAAAAGCAGTCGCGACATGGTTGAACGTTTCTCAAGAAAATCGGGAACGGTTGGTCGTTCAGCTTCGACTTTAGTATTGGCTAAAACAGCAAACAAATTTATGAAGAAGAACAAGAAAAAGAAAGTGGAGGATAAATAATATGTCTAAAAAATCAGGATTTTTAGCAGGAGCTTTGATTGGTGCCGCTGCAGCTTTGTTTTTCGCCCCTAAAAAAGGAAGCGAAATGCGTGAAGATGCGAGTAAGATGTATGACGACTTTAAAGACGATCCAGAAGCCGCATTGAACAACTTACGCGATTTTTCGACAGAAAAATTCAATGATATCAAAGAGCGTTTTGATTCAGGAGAAATTTCTGCAGACTCAGCAAAAGATTATTTGACAAGTAAACGTGATTTGATTAAAGAAAAAGTTGATTCAGGTGAACTTTCAAAAGACTCTGTTATTGAATTTTTCAACAGCACACGCGATGCAATAGTTGATAAAATCAATCAAGCGAAAGAAGATACTGAAGAACTTTTTGAGGAGAACGAATCAGAAATTACTGACGAAGTAGTGGAAAAAACTGCTGAGTTCAAAGAAAAGTTGGATGACAGTGCAGATAAAGTCGCAGAAAAGGTCGAAGATGTTAAAGAAGATGCTGCAGAAGCAGTAGAAAATAACGTCGATTTTGGTAAAATTTCTGAAGAAGCCGGAGAGCTTGAAAAAAAAGCTAAAGACCTCTCAGGTACAGAGTGGTAAAAGAGATGCTGTCTGCGGACAGTTTTTCTTTTTGTAAAAATGTTACAGTGTTTATTTGAGCTTTTGTAAAGAAATTGCGTTATAATAGTTTTATCAAAAATAAAAAATCGGAGGATTTACAATGACTCAAGCTAACTTTGGCGTAGTCGGTATGGCCGTAATGGGTAAAAACTTAGCCCTCAATGTTGAATCACGTGGATATACGGTTGCCTTATTTAATCGTACGACTGCAAAAACAGAAGAAGTTGTAGCTGAACATCCAGATAAAAATTTTGTTTTGACAAAAACAATCGAAGAATTTGTAGCTGCGATTGAAAAACCACGCCGTATTATGCTTATGGTACAAGCAGGTCCAGCAACAGATGCGACAATTCAAGCACTTTTACCACATTTGGATAAAGGGGATATCTTGATTGATGGCGGAAATACACATTTCCCAGATACAATGCGTCGTAATGCAGAGCTTGCAGACTCAGGTATTAACTTTATTGGTACAGGTGTTTCAGGTGGTGAAAAGGGTGCTCTTGAAGGTCCTTCAATCATGCCTGGCGGACAAAAAGAAGCTTATGATTTGATTGCACCAATCTTTGAACAAATCGCAGGTAAAGCACCTCAAGATGGCAAACCATGTGTGGCTTATATGGGCCCTAATGGTGCAGGTCACTATGTAAAAATGGTCCACAATGGTATCGAGTATGGCGACATGCAACTCATTGCTGAATCTTATGATCTTTTGAAACGTGTACTTGGTCTTGATAATGCTGAAATCCAATCTATCTTTGAAGAATGGAATGAAGGCGAATTAGACAGCTACCTTATCGAAATCACAAAAGAAGTCCTTAAACGTAAAGATGATCAAGGTACAGAGGGTTATATCGTGGACAAAATCCTTGATAAGGCCGGAAATAAAGGAACAGGTAAATGGACATCACAAAGTTCGCTCGATTTAGGTGTTCCATTACCATTGATTACTGAATCAGTGTTTGCACGTTTCATCTCAACCTATAAAGATGAACGTGTGAAAGCAAGCTCAATCTTATCAGGTCCAGAAGTGAAATTCTCAGGTGACAAAGCTGAAATTGTGGAAAAAATCCGTCAAGCGCTCTATTTCTCAAAAATTATGAGCTATGCCCAAGGTTTTGCTCAACTCCGCCAAGCTTCTAAAGAATACGATTGGGATCTTCCTTACGGTACAATCGCGCAAATCTGGCGTGCAGGATGTATCATCCGTGCTGAATTCTTGCAAAACATTACAGATGCTTTTGACAAAGATGCTAACCTTGAAAACCTTCTCTTGGATGAATACTTCATCGATATTACAAAACGCTACCAAGCAGCAGTACGTGATGTAGTAAGTCTTGCTGTTCAAGCCGGTATCCCAGTACCAACGTTCACAAGTGCAATCAGCTACTATGATAGCTACCGCTCAGCAAACTTGCCAGCGAACCTTATCCAAGCACAACGTGACTACTTCGGTGCCCACACATACGAACGTAATGACATGGAAGGAATCTTCCATTACGATTGGTATACAGAAGAATAAAAGAAATACCTTGCTGAGCTCAAGCTCATGTATAAGAGGATTAATCAAAAAAACTACCAAGAAGTTGGTAGTTTTTTTGATATCCTTAAGAAAATGGTGATTACTTACTACTTAACCCATCAGTGATATGATCAATATTCCATTTGAGCATATCGTAATAGGTGTCACCTTTCTGACCTTCGTCAGCAAGTGAATCAGTAAAGATTTTTGAGTAGATTTTTACACCGGTTTGTCTAGAGACAGATTCCATCGTTTTTGGTGAAACGCTGGTTTCCACAAAGAGTGCTTTTACATTTTTATCTTTAACAATCGTGTTGATACGGTTGAGTTGGGCTGGTGTACCTTGGTTGTCTGTATTGATTTCCCAGATATATTCAGCTGTAAGACCGTATTGTTTTGAGAAGTACTTAAAAGCACCTTCACTGGTAACCAAGATTCGGTCTTCCTCCGGAATGGTTGCAATCTTAGCTTTTGCTTCTGTGTCCAGCTGTTGCAACTTATCCGTATATTCTTTGAGATTTTTTTGATAATCTTCTTTATGCTGAGGATCTTTCTTTGAAAGTTCCTTTTCGATATTTTGGGCATAAATAATGCCGTTTTGAATATTAAGCCAAGCATGCGGGTCTTCTTCACTTTCTTTGCCTTTTTCACTTAAGTGAATGGGAGTAACACCTTGGCTAACCATAAAGGTTGAATCTTCTTTACGACTATTTTTAATCAGCTTATCAAACCAACCTTTTCCAGTTTCCAAATTGAGGCCATTGTAAAAGACAAGGTCGGCTTTTTCGACTGCTTGAGTGTCATTGGGTTTCGGATCGTACTGATGGGGATCCGTGCCACGTGGGACCATGCTATAAACATCCACATGGTCCTTCCCGATATTTTCGGCAATATCGGCAATGATGGAGTAGGTGGTTACAACCTTAAGTTTATCAGATGCCATACTTTCTTCTTTTTTAGGCGAGCATGCTGTAAGAAGTAACAGAAGTGAGGCTAAAAGGGCAATTAAAGAGAGCTGTTTGCGGTTCATGATTGAGGTCCTTTCTTAGAATAGCGGATAAATCCGTTGCGAGGGCTGAGGAAGAAGGAGAGGGCAAAGGTAAGTGCCCCAACGATTACAATGGTTGCGCTTGTAGGCAGATCGTATTGGAAGCTGATAATAACGCCCAAAATACCAAATAATACACCTAAGACAGAAGACATCGCGATCATATGTGGTAATTTATTTACCCAGAGGTAAGAAATAGAGGCAGGAATGATAAGCATGGCAACCACAAGAACAATTCCGACTTGTGACAAGGCAGAAATTGTAAAAAGTGTCAGCAAAATCATCAATAAATAGTGATAAAAAGTATTGTTTAAACCATAAGCTTTAGACATAGTTGGATCAAAGGAAGTAATAAGTAGCTCCTTGAAGAAGAGTTTGACTACCATAACAACAGCAATCAATAAAACGAAAGACTGAACAAGTTCGTGTGGAGTAACGGCAAGAATATTTCCAAAAAGAATATGGTTAAGGTCTGCACCACTTTCAGCTTTTGTGATTAATATGATTCCTAGAGCAAAGAAGCTACTTAGGATAATACCAATCGAAGCATCTGTCTTCAAATTACTATGTTTGATGATAAATTGAATCAGAATGGCACCTAAAATCCCAGATACTGTTGCGCCAATCAAAACATTTATCCCTAGCATGTAGGAGACAGCAACCCCAGGCAAGATAGCGTGAGATAAAGCATCACCCATGAGAGAAAGACGTCTCAAGACGATAAAACTCCCTAAAATTCCGGAGATTATCCCTAATAAAATGGAAGCGATAAAAGCACTCAGCATGGTTACAGTAAGGCCTGTTATATCTGAAAGAAAAAATAAAATATCCACTGAGACTAGCCCTCGCTTTCCTTGATGATGATATCGCCTAAGGCTTCACCGTACGCTCTTTGAAGATTTTCATTAGTGAAAGATTGGGCAGTATAATCAGCACAAAGAAGTTTTTTATTAAGAATAACCAGATAATCAAAATATGCTTTAACATTATGAAGATTGTGGTGAACAATGATAATCGTTTTACCATTCTGGCGTAACTCTTCAAGTATATTAATGATGATTTTTTCGCTCATCATATCGATACCCACAAAAGGTTCATCTAAAAAGTAATAGTCAGCTTCTTGGGCCAGTGCACGAGCGATGAAAACACGTTGCAATTGTCCGCCTGACAAAGCGCTTAGCTGGCGCTCTTTAAAATTGTCCAAGCCAAGTTTATGAAGTGCATGTTCCGCTTTTTGTCTTTCTTTTTTACGGGGCTTTTGAAAGAGTTTTAAGTTGGGATATGTACCTGTCAAAACGGTATCAAAGACCGTGATTGGAAAGCTAAGATCAATTTCGCTACGTTGTGCAACATAGGCAATCTTTCTCTTGAAAGTTTTGAGTGGGGTTTCATCGATGGTGACTGAACCGGATTTGGTTGGGATCATCTCTAAGATGCTTTTCATCAAAGTTGACTTCCCCGCACCGTTAGGTCCAATAACTCCTGTACAGGAGCCTTCAGGTATATGCAGTGATATATTTTCTAAGGCAAGGTTGCCTTTATATTCGACGGATAAATTTGAAATTTTTAACATTATTTCCCTTGTTTTTAAAGTTCACAGTGAGCTACTGTTGGCGCCCAAGATTTAGTTTGGTGTCGATAGCGTGTTTTGGGTTTTGAAAATTTGGGTATATAAAAATAAGCTTCATACTGAAGGTAGTGTGAAAGGTATGTAGATTAACATTTCTTTCTATAAATTTTGTTTTCTTCCTGCTCTGTCTTAGCATGAAATGGAAGGGCATGAATTCTAAAAAGTAAAAAATAATTTCTTGTATGAAGTCTTAAATATCATTTTACAGTACATGCTAAATAAAGTCAAGTTATTTATAGGGTATCCTATAAAAATTGGAAAAGAAAAACTAAGGTTTTGCCTTAGTTTAATTTTTATATTTAAAGACTTTTGAGTTTACCACGGAATTCGTCAATAGATTGATAGCCTTTTTTGTCCATGATTTCTTGAAGTTCTCTACGGATTCTTGTAAAAATTTCTGGACCTTCTTTGTGGAGGGCTGTCCCAATTTGGAGCATGCGTGCACCACAGAGAAGATGTTCAAAAGCATCTTGCCCTGTTTCGATACCGCCTGTTCCGATGATTTGTATTTCTGGTTTAAGACGTGTGTAGAAGGCACGCACATTGGCTAAAGCAGTTGGTTTGATGTATTGACCACCAAGACCGCCGAAACCATTTTTAGGTTTAATCACAACAGCTTCCTCTTCAGTATCGATATAGAGGGCATTTCCAACACTGTTGACAGAGTTGACGTAAGTGAGGGGAAACTTGTTAAGAATATCAGCCATTTGATCGAAATGTGCCAAGTCAAAATATGGCGGAAGCTTAACACCCAAAGGTTTTTTGAAGAAAGCAAATACTTTTTCTAACAGTTGCTCTGTTGCTTGGAAATCATAGGCTAATTGAGGTTTACCTGGTACGTTTGGACATGAGAGGTTAAGCTCAGTAATGCCTGAAAATGCGCTCTTTTGAATACTATCCAGCATTTCAAGATTTTCTTCAGGACTCATACCAGCAATGGAGAAAAAGATTGGTGTATCATGATTTTGTTGTACTTCCAAAACATAATTTAGGTAATAGTTGAACCCTAGATTAGGAAGACCCATAGAGTTAATGCTTCCTAAAGCTAAGTCGACATAACGCGGAGAAGGATTGCCTTCTCTCTTTTCCAAGGTACAGCTTTTAGTGATATAAGCGCCTGCATCAGATTTTTCTAATTCTTGCAGATCCTCGATAGTCATACAATGTACACCAGATGCATTCATAAAAGGATTGGCAAATTTAGTGTGAGCAAAAGTTGTTTCTTGTTTCAAGTCTCTAAAACCTCTTTCATAATTTTTACTATTCTACCACGATTAGATGAGAAATCAAATGATTAAGCTTAAATGGCGTAAGAAAAAGTATTTTACTTTGTTACGCCACTAATATGTGTTACTATATAGATGTACTTAGTAATACATATTAGGAGTGGTAATGGAAAATAATACGGAAATGCTCAAGGGTGTTTTAGAAGGTTGTGTCTTACAAATCATCAGCCAAGGAGAAACCTATGGTTATGCCATCACACAGCAATTAAAAGAATTAGGATTTACTAATGTAGCAGAAGGCACAGTTTATACGATAACTTCTCGGCTTGAACGGCAAAACTTACTGGAGACAGAAAAAAAAGCCTCAGAAAAAGGTCCATCACGTAAGTTTTTTAAGTTGAATACTGCGGGAGAAGAGGAACTGGCAGCATTTTGGGTGCGTTGGGATTTTATCTCAGAAAAACTTTCTGAGATAAGAAATAAGGAGAAATGATGAATTTTTGGGAGAGAATAACAGGAAAAGATATGACTGTGGCGAGGGCAGATTTTGCAGCAAGAGTGAAACGTCTGCCAGGGAGTTACCAACGCATATGGGCAGAGCTTGATGAAGAAATTCAAAGATATAGTGATTTGACAGGGCGAAATCTTATCCCCATCATGAGTAGCTTACTTGAATTTTTTGAAGAAACAGCATTTGATCATGAAGATGTTTCAGCTGTCATTGGTGAGGATAAGGAAGCTTTTGTTGCGGAGCTGTTCGATCAACGGCGTCCCATCCCCAATAAATCCTACCGAGACAAATGCCGCGAGCAACTTAATCGAAATGTAGCAAAAAAATTAGGGAGACAATAGAATGAAGCTCAAGGAAATCATTGAAGAAAAAAAAGAGTGGTACGCTCTTCAAAATGCTGTAAAAAAACTACCAAAGGATTATGGTATCGTTTATAAGGAGATTCAGAGATATTTTTTTAAGATTGGTGTTTCTGATCTTCAGGTTCTTGGTGAATTGCTTGCCATTTTTGAAGATGGTGTGAAGCACAATCAAGCTGTGCTTGACGTTACAGGGAACGATGTTGCGGCTTTTAGTGACAGCTTGCTTGATCAAGAAGAGAATTTTGATAAATAAAAAATGCGTTCTACATGTAAGTAGCACGCATTTTTTTAATTAATGAGCAATACGTTTACGGTTTGCTTTTTTACGACTTTCTTGGGCAAACTCCCATTTGTGTTCAATCGGGTCAACAACACGTTTTTTGTAGATTGCGCCTGCAGTGAACAAAGCAGCAAGAGTGACAATGTTACCGGCAACGAAACCAGTGATGAGATTTTTATTCATAGGTAGACCTCCAAAAGTAATTTTAGTATGTTTTAGCGCGCAAGTCGTTTGCGTTTTGCACGTTTTTGACTTTCAGCAAAAGCGTCTTCTTTAAAGGTAGGACGCATTTCCGCATCAATTAATCCCTTATGTTTAGCAACCATTACCGCAGTACCGGCAACTGTAATTTCAATGGCTTTACCTATTAGGTAGCCCTTAAGATATTTATTCATGCTCTCCTCCTTATTGTCCATAATCATCCTATGTTACTTTGATAAACTTATAAAGTTATTATAACATTTGTCAGGCTCTATACCCAATATTTTAAGCTTCTTTTCCTGGAAAGTATACTAAATATTTGAAAGTGTCAAAAATTATTGTTATCTTAACAGTAGAGACATATAGAGGAGAAAAAGAGGCAATCATGAAGAAGAAAGTGCTGAAAGCAGGAAGTGCGATACTAGCGCTTGCGATCGTTTTCGGAGCAGCCAGCCTACTGGTGAAAACAACAGAAAAAGAAAACAAGAAGACTTCCGCGAATACTTATATTCGAAGCATAGCATCTAAAGAAATAGGGATTGAAACGAAGCAGGAAGACCAAGGTTATCATATCTTGATGAATTATCCCAAGACAAAAAATAAAGTGATTAATCAAAAGTTGGAGGAATTTTCCAATCATGAACTTTCTTCTTTTAAAGACTGTACACCAGAGAAGGATACGGATGAGAAGGGTTCATTGTTTCAATCCTTTGAAACTTATGAATTTTCCCCAGATATCGTGAGTTTCAAATTTAATGTGATGCGCAAAAGCAATGCGCGTGTCCAAGCTGAAAACCAAGTCATCACTAAAACTTACAATTTGAAAGAAAATAAGGAGTTACAGCTTTCTGATCTATTTAAGGACAAGGACGATCTCAGCAGTATCGCACAAAATATTTATGAGAAAATGGTGAAGCTCCAAGAGAATTCAAATCAGAGAGCCAAGCAGGTATTAAGTGCGGGATTGCAGCCGATGGAGAAAAATTTTAATGCTTTTATCTTGGATAATAAATGTCTGGATTTCTTTTTGAGACCGGGTCAAGTCAACAGTAGTACAAACTTATATACTAAAGTTTCAGTGCCACTGAGTGAGTTAGGCGAGATTGTCAAACCACAGATTTTAGTGGGGGATTTAAAAGAAGAAGCGCAACATTCGAAAATAAAAATTCCTTCTGCCCAACAGGTGCAAAGTAAAGCGCTGGCACATAAGAAATTAGTGGCTTTAACTTTTGATGATGGACCAGACCCACAAACTACACCACGCTTGCTTTCCATTTTAAAGAAGGCAAATGTTCCTGCGACATTTTTCGTACTCGGAAACCGTCTGGAACTCTATCCAGAATTAGTTAAAAAAGAACATGCTTTAGGAAATCAAGTGGGCTCACATACGTATAATCACGAGAATCTGCCACAACTCCCTGCAAAACAAGCACAAGATGAAATCAAAAAAACTTCAGATTTGATGCAAAAGACAGTGGGCATTCGTCCTCAAGGCTTACGGCCTCCTTACGGTGCCACAACGCCTCAAATCAATAAAATGGCACAAACCCCGATTATTCAGTGGAGTGTAGACTCTTTAGATTGGGAAAGTAAAAATGTGGATCAAATTGAACAAGTTGTCATGAATGAAGTTTATGATGGCTCCATTATCCTCATGCATGATATTTATGATACCTCTGTTGATGGGGCAGCAAGAGTGATTCAAAAACTAAAAAATCAAGGCTACACATTTGTAACAGTCAATCAACTCATACAAGCACGTGGCAAACTTGAAAATTCACACGTTTATTACAATGCAACACAATAAAGGAAATCCTCATGTGTAAGATGAGGGTTTTTATATGGTAAAAGAGTTCCTAAGTAGAAAAATGCTATAATAAAAGAAGATATCTTCGTACACAGGACAAGAAAGATAAGAAAAGTAATAGAAAATATTATATGAAAAAAAATAAGGTAATAGTCGTGGTCGGACCAACAGCTGTAGGTAAAACAGCTTTGGGTATTCAGCTGGCCCAAGTTTTTGGTGGTGAGATTATTTCAGGCGATTCGCAACAAGTCTATCGTGGGCTGGATATCGGGACAGCCAAGGCAAGCTCAGAAGAACAGTCTGCAGCAGTGCATCATTTGATTGATGTACGAGATGTAAATGAAAATTATTCTGCTTTTGACTTTGTTCAAGAAGCTACCGTTTGCATAGAGCAAATTATTTCTCGAGGTAAGCTTCCGATTATTGTCGGTGGCACGGGGCTTTATATCCAGAGTCTTGTTGAGGGGTATCACCTAGGAGGGCAAGAAAATCATGAGGCAATGATGGAACTGCGTCGAAGCTTAGAGAAACTCTCTGATGAAGAGTTATTTGCGCGTGTCTCCCAAGATATTCCTGAGCTGAATCGGCGAAGGGCAATGCGTTTTCTTGAGCTGGAAGCTTTTGGTACAGGTGAAAATCAAGCGTCTGACTATGAGTTTTGTCTTCTCGGTTTGAATGCAGAAAGAACAATACTCTATGATCGAATAAATCACCGGGTAGACGATATGTTGGAACAGGGCTTACTTGAAGAAGCACAAGCTTTATTTGAAAAGCACCCCGAGGTTCAAGCTGCAAAAGGTATTGGCTATAAGGAGTTTTTCCCTTATTTCTCAGGGGAAATCTCACTTGAAGAGGCAGTGGAACTTGTAAAAAGAAATTCACGAAGATATGCGAAACGTCAATTGACTTGGTTCCGCAACCGGATGAATGTCAATTTTTACGATGTCTTTGCTGAAGATTATCCAGAAAATGCTATAATATGTGCAAGAGAATTTTTAAATATGGAGGAAAAAAGTGAAAAATAAGGAATATATTGATTTAGGTTTGAAATACGGAGGCTACATGGCTCAAGACCGTGTCTTTTTGGAAAATCGTTTAGCAAATTTAGACGATGAAAAGGAAAAAATGCTGTTGGTGACTCCGCCTTCAAGTGTAATCAATGCTTATTTTGCAGAACTTTATCAAAAACGTTCTCCCCAAGATGCCACAGACTATTTCTTTGAGTTGTCACGTGATCTGAAGATGTTTCAAGCCCAGCCTAATTTTCATCTTGAAGGAAAAGAAGGAACAGAAAATTTCCGCTTTATGCGCTTAAATCTATCCGGCAAATCTTTTGGTTTTTGCTACCGCAATGCGCAGGAAGAAGCGGTTGTCTTTAGTGAGTTTCCACTGAAGATGACGGCTCAAATCATTTATGAAGTCGCACAGATTTTTCCGCATTATGTTTTGGAACAAGAAGGCGATTATATCATTATGAGAAAGGCGAATTTTGAAGGTCAATTCACGGATGCACAAGAGCTATCCGATTTGACAACTGCTGATGAAAATGATGATTATATTCGTTTGACAGGCTATAATTTTGAGGATTTGGTGCTTCAAGCTGAAAAAATTCGTTACATCCATCCGCTCCTCTATCAAGCAGAGCAAAATAAGTGCTACATGTACATTTCTAAAGGATTTTGATTGGAATATTCTAAAGAATAAAGTATAATTAAAGGAAAGGAGAGTTTTATGTTAACAGTTTCACTTATTATTACCGTGCTCGTCATTATTATTATTTTGGCGAGTGCAGGAACATTGTTTTATGTGATTAAACAACAAACGGTTGCGATTATCGAACGTTTTGGGAAGTATCAAACGACATCTTCGGCCGGATTCCATGTAAAATTACCTTGGGGAATTGATCGTGTTGCGGCACGGATTCAACTGCGTCTTTTGCAAAATGAAATGACCGTTGAAACAAAAACAAAAGATAATGTTTTTGTGACCATGAATATCGCAACGCAATACCGTGTCAATGAAGAAAATATTAAAGATGCCTACTATAAGCTGATGAACCCTTCTGAGCAAATTCAAGCCTACATTGAGGATGCGCTTCGATCTGCTGTGCCTAAGTTGACTTTGGATGAAGTTTTCGAGAAAAAAGACGAGATCGCTTTGGAAGTACAGCATCAAGTTGCAGAGGAAATGACAACCTACGGTTATATTATTGTGAAAACATTGATTACACGTGTAGAGCCTGATGCTGAGGTTAAGCAATCAATGAATGAAATTAATGCCGCTCAACGTAAGCAAGATGCATCGCAAATGCTTGCGAATGCTGAGAAAATAAAAATTGTAACTTCTGCCGAAGCCGAAGCCGAAAAAGATCGCTTGCGTGGTGTGGGTATTGCTGAACAACGTAAAGCTATTGTTGACGGACTCGCTCAACAAATTATTGAAATTAAAAATACTGGAGCAAGTTTAACAGAAGATCAGATTATGTCCATTCTTTTAACCAACCAGTATCTTGATACGCTTAATCAATTTGCTGAAGCAGGAAATTCTACAATTTTCCTTCCAGCCAGTGCAGATGGTATAGAAGATATGCGTACACAAATTTTGAGCGCATTGAAAGCAAAATAAAAAAATCGTCTTTGGACGGTTTTTTTATTGTATGTTTTGTTATTTTATTCTCATTTTGTTATAATCTTTGTATAATGAAAAAGGAGAGCGGTGAATGAAGCAAAGAAAAGTCTTCAAGATATGGGGATTAATGGTACTCGTTATGCTTTTAATGATAATGTTAAAACAGACAGGGGTTCAAGCAGATAAAAAGCCACCAGCAGTGATGGCAGAAAAAGGGATAACTTTGGATATTTCACGTAAATTTTATAAGAGTCAGGTTATCAAAAAGTTTATTGATGATTTGAGTAAATATCCGAATAGTTTTCTACAGCTGCATATGACCGACAACCAAAATTTAGCTGTGGAGATGTCCGCGGTGGGACAAACGACTGAAAAAAACGCTATTTATCAAGACGGACAATGGATAAACATGCAAACCAATCGCCCTTTTCTTTCGAAAAAGGAGCTGGTAGATTTGGTTGCTTACGCGCGCTCAAAAAATGTTGTTTTAATCCCAGAGGTAGAGGCTCCTGCCCACATGCAAGCTATTCTTGACCTTTTGAAAGTCAATGATCCTGAGCGATATGATGCCATTAAGCTACCTGATGGAGCGCCAGAGCAGTTTAATCTGATTGATTACTCTAAAGTTGAGTCACTCAAATTTGTGCAAGAAATCTTGGCAGAATACACCCCACTTTTTGCTGGACAAGCAAAGCGCTATTTTCATATCGGTGTCGATGAGATTGACTGGTTGCCTGTTGAATCAAACATGAATTTAGTGAACTACGTGAATGCTTTAGACAATTTTTTAAAGAGTCAAGGTTACACTACGAGAATGTGGAATGATCGTGTGGCTAAAGCAGATCTTCCTGCCTACAATAAAGACATTCAAATCACTTATTGGACACAGATTGGTGGTTGGGATATTAATAGTACGGACGAGAGAGCAACTTTGGGTAGAAAATATACAGCAAGTGCTCAAGAACTTTTAGATGCAGGATTTAAAGTCTTAAATTACAACGCTTATTATACTTATTTCCTTCCAGGTCAGCGCATGTGGCAACCAGAGAGTTATGCTTACACGATTAACGATTTAGTAGAAAATTGGGATTTATCTAAGTTCGAATTGAATAGCGGAAATCAAGTAAGATCAACAGAAAACGTTGTAGGTTCAGCCCTCAGCTTTTGGGGTGAAGAAGCAGGAGATTATACAGATAACCAAATTCAAAAAAAGATGCAAGATTTTGTGAAAGCCTATTTAAAGAAGAAGTGATGAAGTGAGGTGAAAAATCAGTAAATGAGAGATGGTGTAAAATTAAGTACGTGTCTAGAGTTTCCATATAGGCGAAAATATACTAATATCAAGGATTAACT
>ERZ1034962.106-NODE-106-length-47929-cov-13.341375_pt1 | contig 47929 bp, 55 predicted proteins | sample MGYA00520696_ERZ1034962 | MGnify/ENA primary metagenome ERZ1034962 (study PRJEB33766, sample SAMN09781770) | gut metagenome | biome: gut microbiome | host: Homo sapiens | place: Madagascar | study: EMG produced TPA metagenomics assembly of the PRJNA485056 data...
AGGATTACATAGACAACGACTATGTGTTCACCTGGGAGGACGGGCATCCCTACTCTCCCGACTATGTGAGCCACACCTTCCACAAGCTGCTGAAGAAGTACGACCTGCCCCATATCCGGTTTCACGACCTGCGTCACACCTGCGCCAGCATGCTGCTGTCGGAGGGGTACGGCCTGAAGGATGTGCAGGAGTGGCTCGGCCATTCGGACATCAAGATGACCGCGAACATCTACGGCCATCTGGATATACGCCGCAAGCGTTCCATTGCCAACGGCTTAGAGCAGGCGCTGCCGCGTTTGAAGCCGTAAAAAACAAAAAAGCGCCAAATCCTTTCGGATTTGACGCTCCTGCTGACCTTGACAGCCATCTTTGGTCCGAGTGGCGAGAGTCGAACTCACGGCCTCTTGAACCCCATTCAAGCGCGCTACCAAACTGCGCTACACCCGGTCAACCGGGCTGTCTCGAATCAGCTTTATTATTATAGCGGATATGAAGGAGAATGTCAACAGGGTTTTGCAAAAAATATAATTTTTGCATTTTTCCGCGCAAAGTGCTGCATAAATCCGACGGCGGATGCTTGACTTTCCCGCGCAGGTGCGCTATACTTAATATCCTACCACAATGGCAAAGGAGGTGTGCCCCATGGCGGAGGACAAGTGTGGGAAAAAAATGATTGCCGTCAACCGTGAGGTGCGCCACGAATACTTTGTCATCGAGGCACTGGAAACAGGCATCGAGCTGGTAGGCACCGAGGTCAAGAGCCTGCGCGCCGGAGGGGTCAACCTGAAAGATTCCTGGGCAGACATCGATGACGGCGAGCTGATTGCCAAGGGCATCCACATCAGCCCCTATGAGCAGGGCAACATCTTCAACAAGGACCCGCGCCGTCCGCGGCGTTTGCTGGCACACAAGGCGGAGATTCGCCGTCTGGGGCAGCAGATCAAGCTGCAGGGCTACACGCTGGTGCCGCTCTCTCTTTACTTTAAAAAGGGGCGCGTCAAGCTGGAGCTGGGCCTGTGCAAGGGCAAAAAGCTGTATGACAAGCGTGCGTCTGCTGCGGCGCGCGACGCCAAGCGCGACATTGACCGCGCACTCAAAACGCAGCGATAAGTTGTTTCTACTTCACTTTCCCGGTGGGCTTGCCTGCCGAATATACGGGGCTGTAATGGTTTCGACGGGGAGAGAGAGGCGTGAGCAGCGGGCCGTGGCGGTGACCCACGATAAAAGCGCCAACTTAAATTAACTGACAACAATTATCCTGTTGCCGTAGCTGCCTAATTAGGCGCTGCCGTCCTGCCCGTGTTAGTACCGCATGGGGTCAGGGCGTCGATTAGGTACTGAACGTGAACGGGCTTAAGCTTTGCGGCCCGGCATGAACTTATGAAGCTACCAAGGTGTAGTGCGTGTGTGCTCGCCCGCACCAAGGGAAATTTAATAAACACACTGCGCCCGGAGATACTCTAACTGATTTCTTTTCGGACACGGGTTCGACTCCCGTCAGCTCCACCAGAACGCGCACCAGGCGAACACCCCAAAAAGCCTATACCTATGCGGATCGTCGCATCTGCTTACGGCTTTTCAGTTTACCTTAAGCTCGCTGGATGACGCCAAATTGAAAAGCACCTGCTGGTTTTCAGCAGGTGCTTTTGTTTCACCTATTTACTTCTTTTTCTCCCCTTCAACCACAGCGACCACGTCCACCTTCGTCTCCTCCGTCATCTCCGCCAGCCAGTGTGCCAGCTTGTCCTTCAAGCCCGCCGGGACCGGCAGATCGCACAGCAGCATATTCTTGATGATGCTGGTCGCCTCATACATCACATACACAATACAGAAGAACTCCGCCACGCCCAGATTGGTAATACCGGCCCGGGCCAGCGCTCCCTGCATCTCACTGCCGCACAGCCCCAGCGCGTTGAAGTGCAGCAGCATGTCCACCAGCACCAGGAAGAACACGCTCACCAGCATCCCTGCCTTGCGGATTCCTCCGTCAATGCCAACAGAACTGTTCCACTTGTGGAACTTGGCCGCCCGCAGGCAGCCCAGGAACGTATCCATGGCAATCGCCAGCACCACGCCCTTCACAAAAACGTTATTGCACGCCTCCAGAAACTTTGCCAGGAACATCACATTCTCAAACATCATTATCCTCATACCTCCATCATCGGAATGCCGTATTCTTCTGCAGCGGCGTGCTCAATGCGGCAGCCGCGTGCGCAGGCCCAGTCAAGTGCAAATACCGCCAGATCCGCGGACGCCAGATATTTCAGTGATTCTCCCAGATACCACAGCGGCTTTGCATCCGCCGGGGCATCCTCAAAAAACGTATCCAACACCTCCAGCGTTTCGCCAGCGTGCGCTTCTGCCTTGGCAATCAGATACTTGCGCTCCTTCAGAATCTCGTCAGAGCTTTTTCCGTTCATGGGCTGCGAAACAAATAACTTTTTCATACGTTCCTCCTTTACCCAACATACCGCGCTACATACTTTTCCGCCTTCGTCCAGCCTTCCGCCTCGGCCAGGGCGTAGAACTTCACAGCGTCGCCGTTGCTGACCGCGCCGATGCACTTTACCTGTTCGTTGTTGGCGGCGGGCAGGCTGCAATAGCGTCCGGCACTCACAAGCTCCAGCGTGCGGGCCAAATCGTCACATTTCGCCGCCGCAGCAGCGGCCAGCGGGCCGACCATCAGGCACTGCATCGTTTTGCCGGTGGGCTTGTCGCTGATCTGCTCGGTGCTGCCGTTGTCAGCAGCGCCGTAAACGCCCACAGCGTTGCGTGTGCCGCTGTACCGTGTGGGGTCAACACCGCGCCCGGTGACAGTGTTTCTGGCCTCCAGGTGAACGTGCTTATAACCGCCCGCCGCGTTGCCGGTGTTGCCCATCACGGCCAGGATGTCGCCGCTCTTAACGTGCTGGCCCTCCTTCACAAGCAGTCTGGCGTTGTGGGCGAAAACCAAATAGTTCACGTCGTCCGGCGTCTGACCGGCGTCGAACAGCGCCCCAACATAATTTCCCCATTCCCATGTTTTATCGTTACGGTTGGTGATGCACCGTGCGCGCCGGATCGTGGCCGCAATGCTGCGCAGCGTGCCGTCGTCGTTTTGGTAATAGGGCATCCGCACATAGGCGTCATCCAGGCCGACGACGTCAACGCCGCCGTGCCACGTCTTTCCGTTGCCGCGCGTATAGCCATAGCGGCCATAGTTATACAAAATTTCCGTGCGGCCCATGTAAATGCCGTTCTGTTTCATCTTATCCCTTTCTTTCCATCAAAAACAACCACCATGCTCGGAAATGGTGCGCTATTTTTGCATCCTCCGAATTTAAGCCGTCCGCGTATAAAACGAATTTCCGCCTTGTGGTATATGTAGTCATGGAACCACCGCGTATCCGTCCGCGCAGGCAGCAGCATTACCACAAATCCCCCCCCGCAGCCGTTTCCGACGCCTTTTTGACCCAGCGCCAGACATCCCGCCCATAGGGCGGATTGCACCATACGCGGCCCGGCCAGGATTGTGCCAGACCGTCCTGCTCCGGTGTGTAGTAGTCGGGGCATTTTGCATTATCGCGCACAGCGCAAGCATCCAGGGTGAAGCCGAATTCCTCATCCAGCGCCGCGTAGAGCTCCGGCGGCGTGGCCCACATATCTGTAGCGCTTGAAAACATCAAATCCGTGTTCATAAACCCTCATCCGAACCCTCATCCGTATCCATCACCAGCGCCTCATACTCGTCCAGAAGATCCCCCGCGCCAGGTATGACCGCGCGGTAATCCCACAGCACAAGCATCACCCGCGCCAGCAGGTCCGCTTCCGGTGTCACCCGTTGGTCACCCCGGTCAGGCTTTCATACTCGGCGCTCGTGATTTTTTTCCACTCCTTTGCCTGCTCCACCATCTGTATCCAGTCTCCCTGACTGAATTTAGGTCTCATCGCCTGCAGGATCGTATACATTCTGCTCATTGCTTTCCTCCTCCGGGATAAAAATCCCCGCCATTTCTGCCACATACTGCATCGTCAGGTTCTGCTTCTCCAGCTGATCCCGTAGCATAGCCGCCTCGGCCTGGGCATCCTCCAGCTGCTTGTCCTGTCGGATCGGCAGGGCGGCACGTGTGATTTTCATACTCTTTTTCCTCCCACAACTTCTTGTAATAGGCGTCTGTCCGGGCAATCACTTTAAAGGCGTTGCCTTTGCTGATGTAGTTTTTCCATGCAGCATAGCACTCATCTACCTTGGCACGGCTCCGCTTTCCCCTGTTTTGCAAGTTTCACAAGCCGTCTCAACTTGCGTCGCTCGTGCTTAACGGTCTCCGACTTTACGATCATAATGATCTTACCGGTCTCCGTCATTCGCCAGGTAAAGCCAAGGTAGTCAAATGGTTCGCTGATTGACTGTATATGAGTTTTCTTTTCGTTCAACACAAGTCCTAAAGTGCCAAGCCATTCCCGAATTGCCTTCAACTCCTGCTCCAGCGCTTTCCTGTCATGATGAATCGTCAGGGAATCGTCCTGGTACCGCTGGTAATGCTCCATCCGCAATCGCTCTTTAATATAGTGGTCAAGCGGATTCAGCAATCCTATTCCTGCAATCTGCACCATCTGGCTGCCGGGATTGTACCCGGTTTCTCCGGTATACTGGTCGTCCAACACGCCGCAGACGCGGCCCAGCACCTCGCCGCTTACATAATAGCCAAACATTCCTTTCACACTTTCGTGCTGCATGCTCGGATAATATCCATGAATGTCTGTCTGCAAAAGCCAGCCGTCCAGCCCATGCTTGCGGTAGAACCGCCTCATGTGTCCCTTCCAGCGTTCAATAGCGTAGTCCGTTCCCTTGCCAATCTGGCACGCGCAGTTATCCGCTATAAGGCTTTTGGCTACTGCCGGGTACAATTCGTTGTCATTCAGACTTCGCTGGTATACGCGGTCTCGGAACGGTATGCTCAATCCCTCCCGCTTTTTGGGGTAAGTAATCAGGATAGGCTTCGGCGTTCCGTTCTTCCATGTACCGTTTTTCAGCTTTTCTTCCATCCGCAATACATTTTCCAGGTCATTTAGCACAAAAGATTTTACGCTTGGCTTCCAAATCACCCCCTTTCTGCACTTCCGCATCGAATCGTATAGTGCGTCAAAATCAATCGGGTTTATTTTCCCGTTGTCCATGCTCATAAAAAATTTCCTCATGCTTACAGCGGACAGTCCCGCAGGGCTTTCCACGTCAATCGGATGTTGTTTTCCCCTGACCGGGGCGGGAGTTCGGCTCCTTGTGTCATGCGCAGATGCTCACCCGCGCTGCGCGCAGGCTTTTTCGGTATCCAAACACACACAATCGGGGCGACGCGCCAGGCGTTGATAGCGTTGTTGGTGTTCACATTGCCGCTGGAGTTGACATTCCACGTATTGTAGCCATTGTCGCGGTTCGCGGAACGCAGCCGGACGTTCTGGGTCAGCCTACATCCCGTGGCACGTTACAACTTGCCGTATCGCTTCACATCAGCCTCGTGCCACTTGCGGATCAATCCGCGGGTCTCTATCGTCATTTTAGCCCAGTAGGCTACACGCTTGGATTTTAAATGGAACAAGCTGTGTGCCAGGCTCAACAGAGCCAGCAGGTTGTTGCACTGCAAAGCCGCCTCTTCCTGCAGCTTATTGCGTCGCTGCCATTTTTCTGCGCTGTCATCCACACGGACATTGTTGGCGGTCCATGCGCAGATATAAATTTTCTTTGCTGCAGTCAGCAGGTCGTTTGTAATCCCGCCGTCATATTCAGGCAAGAAGATTTTTCGGTTTCCGCAGCAGCGGATCGTATGCTCCGCCAGTTCCCGCGCCTTCAGGCAGGCGTCAAGCTGGCGGTTTGCAGGGGTATCCGGTACATTCCGCTGTCCTACATTTACAGCCACTTCTTTGCTTCCTCCTTCATCCCCGGCATCCGTGGGTGCCGGGGATTGTTTGATTATCCGATGAACACAAGCGGGGCGACGCGCCAGGCGCTGATAGCGCCGTTGGCGCCCGCACTGCCGCTGGAGCCGACAAACCACGTATTGTAGCCATGGCCGCGGTACGCGGAACGCAGCCGGACGCTCTGGGGTGCCGTCCGGCTCTCCACAGCGTATGTACGAAGTTCCGGGTAGGTCTCCCATTGTGCGTACTTTGCGCCGGTTCCGTTCAGGTGTACGTAATATTCCTGCGCCTCACCTTCCCCTGCCTGTTGCGGCGTGATAAACATCTGCTCAATACTCGGCAGCGTCACTTTGTCGTAGGTAATATCCGGCGTGTTGCCCTTGGCCTTATCGTCGTAGCATAAAGTATTGCGGTACGTCTGCACCTTTACCGGCTTGATAGCAGCCAGCAGCGTCGGATCAATCCCGCACAGGTAGCCGTCCTTGCTTGCCAGCCGGTCCGGTGCCAGGTCCCATCTGCTCTGTGGTGTCCACCACTCGCCCTTAGGCTTGTCGCTGTTCAGGTACTGCCGCATAGCACTGCGGCTCCAGCAGTTGTCGCCATAGCTGAAACGGTGGATGCTATTCAGGTTTTCGTCTCCGGCAAGCGTCAGTGTGCCCAGACTCGTTCCATCTGCGCCCTCAGCAATGCCAACAGTCTCCAGTACAGTGCGACTGTCCGCTGCATACACCATGATTTTCAGCGTGTCGTAGGGCTTGTCTGCGTCCCAGCTGCCGCGTAGCCCGGCAATCTTTCCGCCAGCCGGGACGTCTTTTGTCAAAGTAAAGTGGAAGCTTACGCCCTTGGCCACAAAGCCTTTACTGCCAACGCTGTCCCCGAAGGTAAAGCTGTAGGTCCCGGCAGTCAGTCCATCGTCGCAGCTCTTAATGGCCTGATACTGGCTGAACTGTACGCCAAACGGGTGGGCATACTTGGCCTGCAACCACATGCCGGGGGCTTTTGTTCCGTCCTTCAGCGTCTCAGTGCTGAAATGGTTGATCCGCAGCGGGTTGTCGTAGCTCTTGCTTATCGCCGTATCCGTCCAGCTGTTTTCAACCAGGTCACCTGCGGCAAAATAACGGGCCGCTTCCCCACTGGCCGCAATCTGCTGTAGTGCGGCCATATCGGGCAGTTCAATATCTCCGCTTTGCCCTGTGTAGGCCGCCGTGACATTGCCGTCAGCCCCCACAATCAGGTGTTTCCCTGCATTGGCCTCACCGTAGCTCAGGGGAGCCTTGCGCCCCAAAGCTTTTTCCACATCCACTGTCGATGCTTTTTTACCCAGCGCATCCCCGACTGCCTTAGCGTCCGCCGCCGCGCCTTCCACACCCAGCGTTTTGTCAACGGCAGTTTTTTTGCCGCCTCCGCCCACCTGCTGCATCAGCAGCGCGGCCAGCAGCTCATCATTCAAACTCATACCATCACCTCACTGCGCCACAAACTTGCCGCTCTCGTCCGCCACATACACCTTGTGCTCGGCCTTGCCTACCACGTACAGCATCGACAGCGGCGCGAACGTCTCGTAATCTTCCATACCGTCCACATTCGTGCCGTCCGTCGGCAGCACTGCCGGGACGGTATCCGATGCCAGTACACACCGGTACTGTTCGCCCTTATACCATTCCTTGCTTACGCACTTCATAGTATTTCACTCCTTTCAGCTCGTTTCCTTCAAGGTTTTCACTTCCGCCTGCAGTGCAGCAATAGCCTGCATAGCTGCATGCAGCGTCTCGCCCTGTCCGTTGGTTATGTCCCCGGCAATCCACAAGTTACCGGCATAATCCAGCGTTTCAATATTTGCGGGGTATTCACTTGACTGGCCAAAGCCAACGATGTGAATGTACTCTCCGGTCTTATTAAATACACCCTCCACATGCTGGTACGGCATGCTTGCTATTGTGCCCCACCCTTCCGCATGGCTCTCAACTCCGCGCGCTTCTGTGTGGTCTCCTTCTGCGTGGCTATAGCCGCCGATGGCCTTACACATGTTTCCTTCTGCATGGGCCGATATTCCGCTTGCCTCGCACCTGTAGCCCTCCGCATGGCTTCCATCTCCACTGGCCATTGTATAAGTGCCTTCTGCGTGGCTGTTTTTCCCTTTCGCGGCGTTGTTTTTGTAATCGTTAAATATTTCTCCGCCGCCTTCCGTGCTTTGTCCCACACCGGTGCTGCCGCCTGTCCCTTCCGGCAGCACCAGATTCAGCTGCGGTTCTTCTGCCGTGCCGGTAATACTGGCAGATGCCGCACTTCCTGTTGTCACCGTGCCGATCTTCAGCTGCGGTGTCTTTCCGTCTGCACCCGCCGGGCCCCGTTCGCCGTCCTTACCCTTCTCCCCTTTCAAACTCGCCAGCCATTCCTTTACGCTGCCCACAAAGCCATTTGCTACTGCAACTGCGTATGCCGACACCGGCCCCAGGTCTTTGTTCATCCTGAACTTTCCTCCTTTCCGTCATTGGCCCACAGATGCCCGTCGTCCTTTACTTCAAAATTGTAGCCGGTAAGCGCGCTCTCCGCTGCCTGCTCGGCTCTTGCCGCTGCAGCCTCGGCCCGTTCGGCATACCCCTTGGCTTTTTCGGCTTCTCCAACGTGCGCCAGCGGCCCTGCAATCACATTTCCGACAAGCTCGTCCGCCACATTCATCACCTCCACCTATAATTATAAAAGGGCGAACGCGTCATTTCCCCCCACGTCCGCCCTTTTCGGGTTATTTCTTTTCTTTCTTCTTAGAGTCCTCCACCCATTTGCTCAGATCCTTCTGTGTGTACAGCGCTTCTCCGTTCACCCGCAGCGCCAGCAGCTTCGACGCAATTTCAGCCCGCTGGGCGTCCTCCGCCGCCAGATACAGTGGCTTCCACTTACTTGTCAGGCTGCTCCGCACAGCGGAACGCGCCTCCTTCGAGGTCTTGCCGCTGTCGATCTTGTTCTGCACCAGCTTGTCCAGCACATCCTGCGCCTCGTCCATCTGGCCGCGCATCAGGCGGCTGTTCAGCTTGGCGTTGGTATCGGTAAAGGTTTCATCCACATGCAGCGGGTCCTGCAGGGCCGTCACCATGTCGTATGCACTCTTTACTTCCCGCACCGCTGTGCCCACCGGAATGCCGGTTGCATCCGCAATCGCGTTCGCCGTCTTGTAGATCAGCTTGTAGGGCGTCACATTGCTGTTGGGGTCCTGCGCCAGGAATTTCTGCCAGGCCACCACAGCGTTGTACACGTCCGTGGCGGCCTCCATATCCGTCCGGGTCGCATCGTACCCGTCAAAGATGGAAATCACGTCCTTCACCATCGGGATATTGTTCAGCAGGTTGATGTTGTCCACAAAGCCGTCCCACAGCGCGTCAAGATAGCGTTCCTTAAAATCCTTGTCCTTGTCGTCGCCGCCCACGCGCATCGCGTCGATCAGCCCCGCCGCTGCCGCCGTACCAAACGTCGTCACAAAGTGGGTCGCCAGCACGCGGCCCATATTGGCCCAGGCCCCTTTTTCCCTGTGCGCCACCTTCTCCGCTGCCTCGGCGATCATGCTGAAAGTCTTGGTAGGTTCGGCAAGGAAGTTGGTCGCCATCTGCGTCAGCATATCCTTGCTGCGCATGATCTGGCTCCGGTGCAGCACGCTGTCCACGACCTGCGTTTTGTCTACGATCTCGCTCAGCCGCGCGGCGCAGTAATCCAGGCTCTCCTGACTGCCGGGCTTCATGCCCTTGTCCCTGGCTTCCAGCTCGCAGGCGTTCCAAAGCGTGCCCCAGGTGATTTTATCTCCCCACTCGGCTCCCATCGTGCTGATCTCGCGCACCTTATCCAGCGTGTCACGCTCGCCGGTCAGCACGCTCTTCATCGTCTGCCCGATGTTTGTCTCAAAGTAGCCCCAGCTTTTCCACTTGGCAATGGCGCAGTGGCTCTCAGCCCGCTCCATGCCCTGTTTCAGCCTGCCCACGTCGTAGGCCAGCGCTGCCGTCAGGTATTTCGGGCTTATCGCTGCTGCCGCTCGGGTGTATGCCGTCGGCTGCTGGATCGCCACGCGCAGGTTTGCGCCCACCTTGGCAACCTTCCAGTTGCGCACCATGGTCTTTGTCAGCCGTCCGTAGCCGGTCTGGCTCGGGGCTGCGCTCACCCCGTTTATATCCTGCATCAGCGTCTGGAAGAATTTCTTCCCCTTCGCGCCGTAAACTCCGTCGATTGCCTCCTTCGTGCTGATCTCATTCTCGCCGTGGTAGTTGTACCATTTCATGGCATCGCTCAGCGGGATAGCCCAGGCATTGTAGGTTGCCATGTTGGCAACGTGGTCACACCAGGTATCAAACGCATCGTTGATGATCAGCGGGTTGTTCGCCTTGCGCTGCAGGGCCTTGGTAAAGCCCTGATTCTTGATGGCATACAGGCCCGGCGTGTCTCCCGCCGTGGCGTCGCTCGTCCGCGTGTAGTTGCTGTCCGTCTTGATGGGCCAGTAGTAGCTTTCGGTAAACTTATTCAGCCCGTACAGCTTCTGCGTCACCTCATTGCCCCAGCCCGCCGGGCCGTCTGTGGCAGAGAGGTACGCCGCCATCCTACGGGCCATCTGCACCTGCTCGTTCGTCAGGCTGCTTGTGATGTCGGCAAGGTCGCCAGGCGTCAGCCGCACACGCTTTTTCTTCTTGCCGTCCTCCATTATGCTGATGCCGCCCTTCACAAGATGCTCATGGGCCTGCTGGCGCTGTGTCAGGTTGTAGATTTCCATCCGCTGTCCAACCGTCAGCGCAATTTCGTTGCCGTCGGCCAGCTTGAAGGTCTGCCGTTCGGCTTTGTCGCCGGTCCACTTGCTGATGTCGGCGTCGCCCTTGATCTCCGCAAACTTCTTCTGCGCAGCGTCCAGCTTCCACACGCGCTTGTCAAAGCCGTCCCGGATGGGCTTGTACACATCGTTTTCTGCAACGCTTCCAAGGCTGCTGAAGTACCGCCGGGCGTCCATCATGTCCAGCCCCAGCAGCTGCGCGGCCATGTCACCCGCCCGGGTGTCCGCGGCCTTGCCCAACAGCGCATTGCGGTTTTTCAGCTGGCTGACCTTTACGCTCTGCATGTCAAGGATACTGCCCTCGGCCACTGTCTGCACAGCCTTTCCGCGCCCGTCTGCCATCATTTTGTTTGCATTCAGGATGCTGGTTTTCATGCTGGTCAAAATGTCCGCCAGCTGCTGCGTCTGCCGCCCGTTTAATTTGTGCAGGTCGATGTCACCGACGTCATCGATCAGCTCGCTTATCATATTCGGCAGGTCGGGGTCAAAGTCTGCATAGTCGTCCGCGTCGTTCAGTCCTTTGTCCGCGTCCAGGCTCTGCTGCGCCATCTGCCGGATGTCCTTCATCGTCTCTTGCCAGCGGATGTCGCTCTTGGTACCCCTCGCGCTCGTGCTCGGGTCGATCTTACCCAGCAGATCATACACAGCCTTTTCCATCCTCGTCTGCACGTGCCCGGCCTCATTCGGCTTTGCCAGCCACTTGTACAGCTGCTTCACATTCTTCTGCACGCTGTCCCGCGCCCGATCCAGCAGAATCGTATCCTTTCTCCGCTCGTTCAGCGTCTCAAACGCAGCACGCTGGTTCAGCAGCTGCTTCTGCATCTTCTTGTAGTCCGGTGTGTCCATCCGCATCAGCTGCGCCTTGTACCCCTCGGCCTGCCTGTTCAGTCGCTCGGCCACCTTGGTGTTGTTCGCCTGCGCCGCCTTCCGGGTCGTCTCGATCCACTTGGCCCGCAGCTTTGCCTTCTGGGCGCTCTGGTCGCTCTCCAGCGCCTTCACGCGCACCTCATAGGCAGCCTTCTGGGCCGCCAGCGCCGCCTTCTGCTCTGCGCGCAGCGCCGTTCGGGTCTGGTTCAGCTGTGCAGCCGCCTTGTCTGCCCGGGTCTCCCGTGTCGGCGTCGCCAGATACGCATCCATCAGCTCCTGCCCGGCCAGTGCCGCTGCCGTGTCCAGGTCGTTGCCGTAGGAGTCATGGTACTGCACCTGACTGGCCTCGTACACGCCCAGCGCATTGCGGATGTTGTCCACCGGTGCCGCCTCCGCATCAAAGATCGTCGGCCAGTTATCGGCCATCTCCATCATGGCGGTGTCCAGGTTGCCGGTCACGTCCTCCCCCACCAGCTTCAGGCTCACCCGGCCAAACGTGTTCTTGCGCACGTTGGCCCAGCTGTGTGTGCCGTCGGCACCGTCGCCGAACTCGCTCATCAGGTCGCCGTACTCGGGGCTGTTCTTCCGGATCTCAAACGTGGTGTTTTTCAGCCAGTCGCGTACCGGCGCATAGTAGTCCCGCAGCGTGGTATCCTTAACAGTAGATTCCTTCAGCACGCCCCGCGCAATGTTCGTCAGGGTCTCCAGTGCTTCCTCCGTGCTGGCCCCGTCCTTGCTGATCTTGCTGAACGCCCGCTCCAGCTCACCGGCCAACTGCCTCTTGCCGTACCGGCTGCCATACTTATCAATGAACTCGCTGGCCGTTTTCTGCACGGCCTTCTTATCCATCAAATGCCCGCCGGACAGCTGTGTTTCCTGCCGCCAGTAGTCGGCACTCTCCCGCGCCTTGGTATACTTCCGCGCCAGCTCCCGCTTTTCAGTCTCCGCTGCCGTCAGCTGCTTCTTCAATTGCTCCTTCTCGGTAGCCTCGCTCACGATCTGCTCCGCCGCTGTTTGTTTTTTCCTGCTGAACTTCACGTCCTCCACGCTGTTCAGCGCCTTCAGCCGGGCATCTTCGTCCCCCGCCTTGTATTCGATCACCGGCACGCCCAGCTTCTCCAGCCGGCTGCGCACAGTATTGCTCACGTTGTTGGGCAGAATAGCCGCCTTCACCTCGTCAAAGCCGACGGCCCGCCGGGGCTTTGCCTCAAAATATTCGGTTGGCAGTTGCGCAGCACCCCTGTACAGCGTCTGCAGCCGCTTGGCGGTGTCCAGGCTGATGTCATATCCTTCCCCCGCAAACGTCCTGCGGATCGCCGCCGCCGTTTTCTTTCCGGCGGCCTGCAGCATCACGCTGGCGATAATGTCGCATTCTTCATACTCATTGTCGGCGTGCGCCTTCGTTTCTTTCCTGATCTGGCTGATCGCATCGTTGATTTGCCCGTCCACAGCCTCGACCTTGGCCTTGTAGCTCTCGCTCTCATCACTGCCAAGCCGTCCGCTGTCCTGCTTCAGTTCGGCAATGCTGCTGTACTCCGGCGTGCTCACGCTCTGCAGACCCGCTGGGGTCACGCCCCACATATCTCCGCCGCGCTCCGGGCTTTCCTTCATCACGCGGACGATGTTTTCCAGTGTTACCGGGTAGTGCAGGCTCTCAAAGCTCTTGCGGTCACCGTTGGCCTTGTAGCGCTCCTTGCCGTTGTAGATGCCTTTCTCTCCCAGCACGCCGTCCAGCTGGCCTTCCAGCCACTCTTCCACGTCCGCATCATTCACAGATTCCCGCAGCTTTTCGCTCGTGGCCATGCGGTCAACCTCGCCCTTGGTTTCTCCTCCGTCCTGGTACATGTTCCAGGCGCTGTCTATCAGGTCGTGTATCGTAAACCACGTTACATTATTCTCCATGCTGCGGTTTATTCTTTCTTCCCGCTTCTGGGCAATCGTGTCCGCGTCCCATCCTTTTCGCGCCGCCTGTCTTTGCAGCATACCATCCGTGGTTTTCCGGTAGTGGTCGCGCAAAACGCTGCGTACAGCGTCCTCAACGCCGTCAGGCACAACGCCTGTCGTTTGAAACGCCACCTCCGTTTCTGCCAGTTTTTGCACCCCCACCTTATCAATGACTTTTTGAACGGTCTCGTTTCCGTACCGGCTCCACACCTTTTCCATCTTCACCGGCTCCAACGTCTTGCCCTGGTCGGCCAGGTAGGCCGCCCGCGCCGTGTCGTCGTTGGAGAGCAGCGCCGCCAGCGTGCGGGTGTCCATGTCGGTTGTCCCCTCGACGTTGTGCGCGCGCAGCAGCGCCCCTCTGCCAAAGATTCCACCGGCCACCTTGTCAGACAACAGCTGTATTTTCCGCTCCACCTGCCGGGCTTTTTCGGCGTCGATCTTATAGTCGATCTGCGGTGCCGTCGGCGTATAGCCGTCGCCGCCGTACACCTTGTTCTCACTGTTCCGCTGCGGGTCAATCGTATCCTTTCCAAACACCAGGCTGATCGGCCCGTACTTGCTGTGCCCCTGCTCTGCCTTGATAACCGCAATACTCGGCATCGGCAGTCCGCCCAGCTCCAGGCTTCTTTCCAAAGCTCGCTCATCCACATTATGCACCGCCACCAGGTCCTTCGTCTCCTCCACCGGCACATCCATACTGAACTTTACGTTATTTTTGCTGAAAGAATCTCCGTTTACTGCAAACACCGTGTCTCCGTTCCCGGTGTCCGGCTTCTCGGCGCGGCGCTGTTCGGCGGTATAGTTCATCCGCTTCTGCACATCCCGCGCCTCGACCTCGCCCGCCGTATCCCGGTCAACGTTCTGGCCCTGCGCGCCCACATAACTGTACTTGTTTTTTTGTTCTCCCTTCTGTTCAACTTGAACATTTTTCTGTTTCCCGATCTCCCGGGCGTTATTTTTCGCCGCGTCCAGCGCGTCCAGATACTCATCAATGATCCCGGCAGCCTCCTGCAGGTTTTCTGCCCGCTCGGCCAGCTTGCGGCCCTCGGCAGCGCCCAGCGTGGCGTCCCCGCCGCGCAGCACGTTCTTGATACTCTCGATCAACTGCCCGATGGCATCACGCAGCGTCTGCAGGATCGTCCGCTTCTGCGGTTCCGTGTACTGGTCCGCGGTCAGGATGTAGTCGCAGTACTGCCCCACGCCGTCATCCGTGCTCATGATGCCGCTTAAAAGATCGGCAGCCACCTCATCATACAGCCCCGTGTCGGTTCCGTAGGCGTTTTCGTAAGCCTTAAAGACCTTGTCCTGCGCCTCGGTCATACCGACCTTTTCGGTGTAGAATGCCAGCGCCGCCCGCTTCAACTCGGCCCAGCCCTCGGGGTTGTTCTGCTGGATGTAGTGCGCCGTCTCATGCAGCGCCGTCTGGTAGCTGTTCACGCTCTTTTCGCTCAGGCTGATCTCATTGTTCGTGGCATTGTAGCTGCCGTTCACAGCATTGCCGTTCCCGTCATCCAGCTCTCCGGCAATCGTCACATTGGTTCCCAGCTTCATGGCCGCCAGCTGCAAAGCCTGCAGCGGCGTGCTGGTGCTCTCGGGCGTCGTGCCGCGCATCGTGATAGCCGGGTTCCCGCTCACGCCGGGTGCTGCCATCGGTTCAGCGGCGGTCACTGTGCTGCGCCCAGCCTCATACGCCGCCCGCAACGCCGTTTCGTTGTTCACCACAGCAGCCGCCGGGGCCACGGCACGCACGCCCTGCTCAAACGTCAGGCTGCCCGTGCGCCCCGCATTGTACAGCCCACTCATAGCCTGCACATAGGTGTCAACGCTGCCGCCGCGGTAGTTCTCCACAAGCGCCGCGTTCATAGCATCGTTGTAGATGCCGCTCTCGGCGATCTTCTGCACCTCGCCCACGTTCTTCTGTGCCGCCTGCCGCGCATTGTATGCCTGCTCCGCCTCGTCCACCGTCATGCCGCCAGCAACCATGTTTCTCTGCGCCGCGATCCTGCGCAAAGCCTCAGAGCCTTCCCCCGAGGTGGAGGGTTTCTCCGCAGCGGCGGATGCGAGGCCGGCTTCCCGCTGCTGCCCCTGCTCGGTTTCGCCGCCCGCCATCTCCGCAGTCTCCTGCTGCACCTGCCGGATCAACGGCTGCGTAAACGCCTGCTCCTGCCGCCGCGCCTCCTGCTCGGCCAGCGCCGCCCGCGCCATCTCCGCAGCCTGCTTCTGTATATCCTTTTCTCCGCTAAGGTTCCTTGCCTCCTCCGCCGCAGCGGGGGCGGTGTCGCCCGCAGTCGACGAAGGAAGCTCCCCCAAGCCTTCCCCCTCGGGAGAAGGTGCCGCCGCAGCGGCGGATGAGGGCAGACCTCCCGCTGCCTGCCCGTCCTCGGAAATTGTGTCCTGATTAACAACCCTGTCCATAATTTCCGCCCGGCCATTTTCGTCCAGCGCATTGAACAGATACCCCAAATCCGTCGGCGTAAACTTCTTCCCCGCGGCCTGCTGCTGGCGCATCGTCCCGGCCAGCTCGGCAGCCTCGCCGCCCTGCCGTTCAGCAACTTCCAGCACAGCGTCCGTCATCTGCTGTGCCTGCACACTCTTGCCGGTCCGCTGTGCCAGACTGTCATTCACGGCATTCACCGGCCCGCTCATGGCCGCGCTCATCAGGCTGCCAATCAGGAAGCTGTACCACGCATCCGGGTCTGCCAGTCTCTGGGCAAAGCTACGGTCATCCTCCTGGTACAGCTGGCTGATGTAGCCGCCCGCCACGTCACTTACGTACTCCTCCAGGCCCTCACCGGCCATGTTTACCGCACGGTTTGCCAGCCTGCGTCCCGTTGCTGTTTTAAAGATACGGTTTACCGCACCGTCTACAGCGTTAGAAATGCTTGCATACTGCTCCCCGCGCAGTCCGGGGATGCCGTCAAACATCTTTTCGGTTGCGATTTCCACGCCGCCGCTCAACGCACCGGCAAGCCCCGCCGTCAGCGTATCCGCGCCATCGTCGCGGGCCTCCTGCGCGCTGGCACCCGCCGCGCTGGCATACAGCGCGGCAAACCCAGCCGCCGGGCCGCCCACAGCAGAAGCTGCCATGTTCGGGGCCATGCCTCCCACAGCACTCACAACATCACCGGCCACGCGCAGTGCGCCGGTCTTGCCCTGCTCCTGCTGGTACATCCCGGCCAGCCGTCCGCCCTGCTCAATGCCCAGCGCGCCGCGCATCGTCTCGTCTCCGCTGATAACGTCGCGTTCGCTGTTGGCCCGCTTCATGCTCACCGTGCTGTATGGGCCTGCATTCCGCAGCTTTTCCTGTTCATCCGCGGTCAGGCTGTACCAGATGGGATTTCCGCCCTCACTGGCAGGCCGCACCTTGTTTTTCCAGTATGCCTCGTTCTGTTTCCGCGCCAGCTTTCGCGCATCCTCTCCGTCCGCCGCATCGTGGACGCGCGCGATCAGCTCACGCGCGCTCTGGTCGTTGTCGATCAGGTTGCTGCCCACATTGGCAAATCCGCTCACCGCGCCGGTTCCGGCGCTCTTGGCAAGGTAGGCCAGTGCGCCGTCTTTCTTATCCTGCTGCACTTTGGCAGCTTTGCCGCCGTCCTTCCGGGCAGCCAATCCGTCGGTGCCGCTGCCCATCATCTGCTGCACTGCCGCCTCCCGGGCCGTCTGGGGCGTGCTTTTCTGCCTGGGCAGATCCAAGATGCCGGTTCGGCCAAACCGCATAGCCTGCGCATCTCCTGCCACACTGCCGGTAATGCTCAGCCGGTTGCGATAGGGCTGTTCCCGCAGCGTCTGGGCCGTGTCTGCAAGCTGGCGCTGTGCAGCCCCCGACTGCAGCCCTTTTCGGAAGTTCCCGCTGTCCTCCCCGCTGCCGCCCAGCGCCCGGCTCATCTCCTGCCGCTGCTGCGCCCGCAGCCGGTTCACTGCCGCCGTGCGGGCCATGCTTTCATTCACAACCGCACTGTTGCCGACTCTCGCCGTACTGTCGTTGCTCTGCCACCGGCGTTCGATCTCTTCGTCCTCGCTCAACTCCCGGCTGTTCTCCGTTCCGGCGTATACCGGCACATTTTTGGCCGTGGTATGTACCTTGGACCATTTTTTCTTGATCTCACTGCTGCTTGCCATCTTTGGCCTCCTTAGCCGTAAAACTTCTTCAGCGCCGCATCCTTTTCTTTGGCAGACAACCCGGGATACTGCCGCGTCAGCGCACTGTACGCCTGTGCACCGGTCAGGCCGTTCACCGCGGCGCTCTGCGCGGCATACTCGGCCCGGCCCTTATTGCTCAAAGGCGCGTTTGCAGGCTGACTGCTGCGGGATGCCAGTGCTCTGTCAATCGCCACCTGCTGCGTCAGCGGCGTGCTGAAGGTTTTCTTTCCCGCGCTGCTGCCGGAACTGCTCTTTCTGGTGCTTTTGCCACTCTTGCTGGTGCTTTTGCCGCTCTTGCTGGTGCCCGCTCCCACTGCCTTCGCCGCAGCCGCAGCCGCCGCCTGCTTGTACGTCAGCTCCTCCCGGCTCAATGCCAGGTTCGCGTCAAACTGCCGCCGGTTCTCGGCCATCGTGGCATCATACTGGCGCTGCTGCTCGGCCAGCTCCTTCGCCCACTGCTCGTCGGCCACGTCGCCGCGGTAGCCGGTGTACAGGTAGTCGCGGTCCGTGTTGTAGCGGTTCACTTTGTCGCCCCACTCGGTATAGTCGCGGGTGTAGGCCGTGTTCTCTTTCTGGGTCAGGTAGTTCAGGTAATTGTAGAAATCCGTCACGCTGTCCTGGTACCGCCCGTAGTCCGTCGCGTCGGCTCCCTGGTACAGCCCGTACAGGCTCGTCAGGTCGTTGCCCTCGTTCTGGTACCGCGCCATTGCCAGCTGATACAGCTCGGGGATCCTATCATTCAGCTCGGTCATGTACTGCTGGTTCGCCTGCGCCGCCGCGCTGGTCGCGTAGCTGTTTCCGTACCCGCCGGTCAGGGCGCTGGCACTGGCCGCTGCATTCACAGCCGCCTGCCGCCCCTGCTCGGTGTACTTGTCCTTGTACTGCTGGTACAGCGCGTCCTTGTTAAAGTCGTAGTCGAACTTCCGGTTGCTCAGCTTATCCAGCAGCCCGTCCAGCTGGCTCTGATACTTGCTCGTGTACGCGCCGGGCTTCTTCCCCTCGTAATCGCTCAGCGCCTTCTGCGCATCCAGCACCGCACCCGATTTCTCATACGCCCCCGGCGCATTCCCCTCCAGCTGATCCAGCCTCGTCTTGTAATTGCTCATGTTGTGCCCCCAATCGCGTTCAGCTCGTTGTATTCGTCCTCTGTGATTTTTATATATCCGGCAGCGTCTTTGTTTCCGTAATTGCCTTTATTTTTCAATCCACCATACAGGTAGGGGATTTCGTTCAACTGCGACGAGTCCTTGTAGCCCATAAGCAGCTCCGCCCTTCGCGCATAGCATTGTCCGTTTTCTTTTTTAAGGTGCAGCCTGATTTTTTCCCAGTAGTGCGGTATTTGAAACTCCTGGCCTGTCTCGTCTACCAGCTTGTCAGTAGACACAAACATGCCGCCGTACAAATCCATGTCACAGTCACTTTCGTGCCCCTCCATAATTTCATCATACACATTCCGCAGACCTTCAAATTTGTAGGTCCCGTCCTCATAAGTAGCCACGCCTCTGCTATCCACTCTGCCAACGTCGTGGCTGGAGCTGTAAAACAGATCACAAAACCCGCCGTGCTCAAGTCCCAGGTCAACGTCATCCCAGCATCCGGCTCTTCTCGCTTTCAGACCTGCGAACGCTCCTTTGGGGAAAGAGGGAAAGCTATAAGCTGTGTCAAACATCTTCCACGCATTGATTCCGTTTTTCCACTTCCATGCGCTGAAGAACCCGTCCGCAAGCGCTTGCCGCAGATTGCTGGTCACATGGCCCGATGTACTGCCGGTCACCTCCCCGTTAAAGCCAATCAATGTATCATTGAACATGCCTGTCAGTATGTCGGCACCGCTTTCTGCCACCGGCTTCAGCAGCTTCGCGCTCAGATTTATCTCGCCAACGTCGTCGCCGCTCACGAACAGTTCTTCCCCATAGGTCTTTTCCGGTATCCCAGTAAAGATAGTTTCCGGGATACTCAGTATTCTCTGAACTGCAAAAAGTCTGCTCACAAGCAGCAGTTCATAATTCGCAGTGTCGCTAAACAATCGTTTAGGCAATGTTCCTGTTTTTCCTTGTACCCAATAATCGTAAGTCATATTCCAGGCCAGCAGGAACCCACCGCTCGGTATAATATCTCCGAACAGCTTTTCCGGCATTTGCCCGAATTTAACAGTGTAAAATGCTTCCCCCCAATCCCACGCATCAATTTCCGCAAAAGCCCCGCTTGGCAGACCGCATGCCGTCAGGTCAGCCCCCTTAAATGCACGGTGCATGCTGCCGGTTACACACCTCACGCCGCCCTCAGTCTTTGCCGCTATGCCTTCCAAAAATTGGCTCGGAAATTCATCAAGCTGGCAGTAAAAGAACAACCCGTACAGGCTTATACCGGGTACAGCCTTTGCCGAATACGTCCAGCTGCCGCCGTCCCATCCTCCGTACTGGATCTTTCTCTTGCACCGCACGAAATTATCCGCGTTCAGCAGCTCCACCGTAAGATTTTTTACATAGGTGAAATAAAGAGGGGAGTAGTTATTTATCGTCAGCGGTGACGTTACCTTGCTTCTGTTGTGCATCAGCCCTTTATAGAACGCCGCCGCCTTTCCTGCAACTGGCATAATACAGTCAATCGCCAGCAGTTTGCCATAGATTGTACATTCTGTCGCCTTTTCCGGCAGCGTAATGTTATACCGCTTATAGTCCGTCCCGGCTTTAGGGTTATCATACCAGTATTTCGTCTGGATTTCCGTTACACCACTGTTCCCGTAGCAGTTCTTGATCGTTCCGTCATTAAACACAAGGATGCACGCGCCGTATGGTATGAGGCAGACTCTTGTATCGTAGTCGTAGTAGGTAAACGTAAACCGCACGGTTGGCGTCAGCTCCCACCAGTTATCGCGGTAAGCCGACATCCCATTTTTTTCTTCATAGTTTCCGTGCAGCTCAATATGCTGTTTGCCATGATAATACAGCGCTTTGTGAGGCTTCCCCTGATAATATAAAGCGTTGTTGAACATGTGCAGCTCACTCATGACATCACCACCGCCCCCTGCACCAGATAAATCGTCTCCGGGTCCGGGTTGCTTGGCAGCGCCTTCACACTTTCAACATTCAAAAAGCCTCCCCCTCCTCCGCTCTCTCCCGTCGTCGTATTCCCGTTTCCCAGCCTCTCCCCGATTCCCTTGATCTGCTCCGTCAGCTGTTTCAGTTCACTCGGCTGCCACCCCTGCGTTCTGTCCCCGGTATTGATGTTGATCGTCGTCCCGCTGTTCCCGGCCAGCGCGTTGATAAGCTGCCGTATCAGATCCAGCTGATCCTGCACGTCGTTGCTCAGCTGATCTTCTCCGATGTTCCCCAAAAGATACCGCAGCTGCTCGTTCAGCTGGTACAGGTAGCTCTTAATTTGCTTGCTGTCTGTCGCATCAAACTTGTCGCTGTTGATGTCCGGCAGCTTCAGGTCTGCCAAACTCGCCATTACTTTACGGCACCTCCCACCTGCATGACTTTGTTCATGTTGAACAATTTAAACACGCCCTCGCCCTCCAGCCGCAGCGCGGCATGGTCGCACCGGCGCAGCACCACCGGCACCAGCAGGCTTGCATTGCGCCCGCCATGCACCGTCTTGGCCGTGATCCAATCCCCGTCATCGTACCGCACCTTGACGGTCATCGTGCTGCCCTCCGGCAGCCAGACCCGCAGCTGAAAACGGTTCAGGTACTTCGCGTTCAGCTCCCCGATGCCGATCATCCCGGTTTCGGCCCACCATCTTTCGCTCAGACCCTCCCTGCCCGCCGTCACGCCGTCCGGCTCCATCTTCAGCACGCTGGCGTCCGCCATCACCATGTAGCCGTCCCCGTTCTTGCAGTAGAACGCCGTGACCTGCACATCGTCCTCCCGGCTCCACAACCCATGCTCCACGTCGTAACAGAATACGCGGTTCTCCCCTGCTGCAGTCTGCATGTGGATGTAATATTTCCCGTTTATGCACCCGGCCACGGCGTTCTTGTACGCCACGTTGCCCAGCGCCTCACTGATGCTGCTCGGCAGCCCGCCGTCGTAGCTCACTACATCCACCGGGCTCTTGTAGTACAGCGTCTCGTTCACAATGACCAGGCTCTTTTCACTGCCCTGCTGCACGCCGCGGCAGTTCGTCTGGCTGATCTGATAGTTCGACGGCTTTGTGCCAAACAACTTCAGCAGGCAGTCCTCTTTGAAGAACAGCACGTACCCCAAAAACGTGACCGCCCCGGTAAACCTGCCAGGCGCGCCCACCGTCACGGCGTAGCTGTCGGTGTTCAGTCCCATGTAGCTCGTCCAGTTCGTGGGGTCGCCCAGCTTGCAGGCCCGCAGCTCGTTGGTTTTGGTGCTGCACCCCCACAGCCGGTTGTTGCACTCGGTAATGTAGTCCAGCTCCGGCAGCTCGCGTTCCACCGTGATCGTGCCCGTCACCGTCGCCGCCGCATCGATGATGCCCGCCACCATGATGCCGTCATCGTCGGCAGCGTAGACGATCATGTCCCCGTTCAGGTCGTCGTACCCCGTCAGGCCGCTCACCTTCACAGTGTCATACAGCGCCACATCCTTGCCCAGCCCCGTCGCCGTGATCCGCACGTAGGTTGTGCCCACACTCACCCAGTCCTTGGCGCTCGTGCTGTACATCTTCAGCACGTGGGGCGTTTCGCCGGTGTCCAGCCACAGCTTGGCGGTGTTCTCGGGGGCCGTGCCGCTCACCACGTAGTCCGTGTAGGCGGTCTTGTCGTGCTTGCACAGCGTCACCTGCACGCTGGCCGCCGTGTTCTTTACTCCCAGCGTGTCCACCGTGCCATTCTCGGCATTGTACCGCACCCCGTCCGGGAACACGATGACCCAGGCCCCCATCGCTATGATCTGCCGCTGCACGCTCCCGGCCAGCGGCAGGCTTGCGATCTTCGTGTTCTCCCTGTAAAGCTCTACCCCCTGCGTCCAGTACAGCACACCGTCCCGCACGCAGGTTGCCTTCATGGAGCCGGAAATATCCTGCAACGCCCTGCACCCCCGCGCCGTCAGCACCGGGTACAGCCCCGTGCTTATATTCTGGCAGTCGTAGAAGCTGCCCTCCGCGGGGGCATCGTTGTGGTTGTAGCCCAGCCACCGCACCACGCTGTCCGTCGTCTTGCTCACAGATTTAAGGCCGGGCAGATACATTTTCGTTTTCCTCCGTTCCACGTTCTGGCGTGCAGGCCGCCGCTCTGCATCGGCATGACCTGCCGGTTGTAGTATTTGGCGTAGTCGTTATAGCTCTGGTTGTACAGCGCCGCGTCGTTCTGGTACAGGTCATATTCCTGATTCTGCAGGTCGATCTGGCACGCCAGATACTGCACATACATCCGGTCATACGGCTTCACGGCCAGCAGCAGCTTATCGTCCGCGCCGCTCTCGTCCGCGGGGTTGTATCCGTTAAAGATCAAGCTCTGCCCGTGCTCGTGCGTCATCACCAGTTCACGGTACACTGCAAAATCCACTTCCTCCAGCCACCGCACCTTTGTTGTCCTGTCCACCGCATTCGGCTTGATGGCATCCAGTTGGCGTATCGCCTCTCCAATCGTCATGCCTGTCCTCCTTATCATAAAAGGGCAGAGATGTCACCACCTCTGCCCTCCTTTTCTCTCTGCCTTCCTGTATCACTCCGACACATTCTCGGCAATGTACTGCATTGCCGCAGCCTGCTGTGCCTGACTGTTCTCCAGGATCTCCACCACAGCCTTCGGCACCTTCACGCGCGCGCCGCGTTTGATCTTGTACAGCACACCGTTCAGGCCAACCGTGATGTCGGTATCCTTCGGGTTTGCCGGGTTCATCGGCACCAGCAGATCCGTCAGCTCCATGTTGGGGTCACCCTCCTCGGCCACCTTGGCCGGGGCGCGGGCCGCCATCTCGGCTTCCTTCACAACCTCGCTGGCGTCCTTCGTAGCCGCCTCGGCCAGGTCAGCCGCCATATCCTTCTTTGCTGCCATGCTCCATACCTCCTTCCCAATCATTGTATGGGCCGATGCTCACCATCGGCCTCCAAGCCTTCCCCCGTGGGGGAAGGTGCCGCCCGCAGGCGGCGGATGAGGGCAGACCTTCCGCAGCCTGCCCATTTTCCCCGTTGACTCAGTTTGCCTGCGCCGCTGCGTTCCAGCTCGAACCGCTCTCCACGCGGATCATGTACTCCTCGGTCAGGATCTCGGCAGTTTTCACGGCCTTCCAGCCGATGGTGGAGCGCTGATCCAGCGGGTCAGACGTGCCGCCGCTGCCCTTCTGCTTGACGATGGTCTCCAGGCCGCCGCCGTTGACGCTCGTCTTGCCGTAGGCGTTTGCGGCAATAAACAGTGTGCCGAACACCGCCACGCCGTCCGCGCAGTTGTCGGCAGTGCCCTTCCAAATCTTGGCCTCGGTAGTCTGCACAAAGCGCACGCCGCCGATCTTGCCGATCTCACCGTTGTAGATGTTCTCGGGGTGCTGGTACTTCTGGATGTCTACCCACTGGTCCCCGGCCTCCATCATCAGGTCGTAGGCAACGTAGGGGTGAATGATCGCCACAAAGTCCCCGTTGATGGGCTTCGCGTTGGCTGCCTTCAGCGCCGCAGCGACGCGGAAAACCTGCTTCACGGTCAGCACGTTCTTGGCAGTCAGCCCCGCGCGGCTCGTGACCGCGGTCTCGCCCGTAGAACTGGGCGTCGGCTGATACATGACGTTCGTACCGGCGGCCAGCTTCTCACGGGTCACGGTGTCCAGCGTGCGGCCCGCCTGGCTGCCGATCAGCGACAGCGTCTCCACAATCGTGTTGTCGATGGCCGTCATTTCCAGCATGTCAGACAGCGTCACGTAGTCGCCGTACTGGCTCACCGTAGCCGTCTGCGACGTGACCGACAGGCTTCTGCCGTCAGGCGTCACGCCCTCGGTCAGCGGGGTCGTCGCCTTCGGCAGCGCCGTGAACTTGCGGAACTCAATGGTCTTGCCGCCGTTCTTCGGGATGTTGCGCTCCTGGCCGAACTGGTCATGCACCAGCTCGGGCTCCGCCTCGTCGATCAGCGTTCTGTCGTAAAAGGTTTTCATCTCGGCAGACAGCGTGCTGGTGCCGGTGGTGTTGGTGTTCGGGTTTCCGGCAAAGCGCTGGATGTCCACCATTTTGTTCATCTTGAACATTTTCAGCTCCTCACAGAGCCACTCTCATCACAAAACCACGCGTTCCCCCGATCTGGCTCTCTCTCTCAGGGCGCGTATTTCGGCCTTGCTCATGTGCGCCACGTCCGGCGTGCCGTTCACAGCGCCGGTGTTGGCCCCGCCATTCTCCGGCGGGCGGTTTCGGTTTGCCTGTACGCTGGCCGCCACCTGTTGGGCAGCCTTCTGGCCCGCGTACTGCATAGCTCCCATCATGATCTCATCGTGATGCAGCACCTCATAGCAGGTTTTCACATCGATACCGCTGTTCAGCAGCTTGGCGAAATGCGCGCCGTTCGCGGGGTCGTTCAGCTCCGCTTCCAGGTCAAGCTCCGGGTAGAACTTTTTGGCCTCCTCCACCTCGGCATTCAGCGCGGCCAGTGCCTCCTGCTCGGCCTCATGGTTGGCGGATTCCCGTTGGGCAGCCAGCAGCTGTGCGTTCTCGCGCTCCATCCGCTTGTAGTTTTTGTACTGCTCCACGCTCATCCCGGCTTTGGCGGCGTCCTCCTCCCAGAAGCTCTGGTCAGCCTCAATCGCCTTGCCAAGCCCCGCCACGTCCTCCGGCTTTACGCCGTACTTTTCGGCCAGCATGCCCAAAATGGGCTGCACGGCCTTCAGGCTCGCTTCGGTCTGCTTCGACTTCGCAAATCGCTTGTCGATGATTCTCTGCATCTCCTGGCCGAACTCGTCCTTGTACTCCCCGGTGATCATCCCGCGGAACAGGGTCAGCTTGTCCGGCCCGGGCTGCTGTTGGCTGGCCGCACCAACACTTTTTTCAACCCCCGCGGCGTCCGGGGTTCCTTCCGCACCGGCAGTGCCCGCTGCACCGCCCGCGCCTGCGCCCGCTGCACCAGCACCGCCGCCCTCGGCAAAGCGCTGGATGTCCGGCCATTTCTCCGTTTTCCTCATGATGTACTCCTTCTGCGGTCTTTCCCGCGTGTCTTTCAGCAGAATTCCCCGCCTCCTACGCCGCAGCGTGGGAGGCGTCCCCCCTTGCCTTCCCCCTCGGGGGAAGGTGCCGCCGCAGCGGCGGATGAGGGCAAACCTTCCGCAGCCTGCCGTTCCTGTTCCGCCATTTTCGCGCTCTCACGAAAATGCTCGTCATCGGCCAGAGAGGGCGGGCGCTTCCGGCGCGGCTCGTTTTGTAAGGTCCTGCGTTCCCTTACTTTCCCATCATACCCCCGCCTATATGCCGTTTTCCCCCCACGCATCCCCGTTTTGCAAAATTTTTTCTGTAAAACTCACATATTCCGGGTACTGGTACGCCAGCGCCCTCAAAAAAGATGCCGTCGCATCCATCAGTTTGTATGCCTGGTATCCCTTTCCGTCTACCTCATGCAGCGCAACGCCCCTGCGCCCGCCGCACCGGCAGCCGAACGCCAGCAGGTTCGTTTCCAGCATCTCCATGGCCGTGCTCACGGCAGCGCATACCACATCCTGCCCGCAGGCCGCGGCTCCCGCGTGCCCTTCGGCCCGCATCCGCATCCGGCTGTCGCCCGCACTGCGCAGCCATACCACGCGGGTCACGTCTCATCCTCCCCGCGGTGCGGGTTGGCGTTGTTCTGTGCCCGGCGCTGTGCCTGCACGGCCAGACTGTTGCCCGCCGCCACGTTGCCGATGCTGTCCGTCGTGACCTTGTGCTTGCTGTCAGTCTTTCCCGGCTGCGCCTGCTCGCCGTTCTGGATAGCCTGCCCCATGTTGGCCGTGATGCCCGTGCCGTTCTGCGCATCCAGCACCGCGGCCATCTTCATCATCGTCGCCTGCATCTGCTGCACTTGCTGGAACAGCCCGCCATTCTTCTGCACGTCCTCCAGCACCTGCTCCTTGCCGTCAAAGTCCATCATCTGCAGGCAGGCCGCCGACTGATCGGCCAGCTCCGGGTTGAAAAATCCCATCTGGTACAGCTCCTTGGCAAGCTCATTCTGGCTCAACCGGCTGTAGGTGGACTTTTTCGCCGCCACAACGTTGATGTCAAATACCGGCAGCTTCTCGCTTACGCCCCATCCGAAATCCATCTCCTCCCGTTGGGGCACCAGGCCGCTGTTGTCAAAGTCCATGAACTCATACCCTGTACCGCCCTCACCGGTAATACGGAACGCCCGCGGCGCGGTGTAGAACTGCCGCATCAGCTCAATGCAGAGGTTGCACTCCTCGGTAAAGGCCCGGTACGCGCTCTTCAGGGCATCCCGGCTCAGCTTGCTGCCTGCCTCCTGCAAAGCGGCAATCGCGCTGGCCGCCGTCACGCCGCTACCGGTCACGCCCTGGCTGAAATCCCGGTTTCCGCTCGTCTCCTTCAGCTCGCTGATCTTGTTGTTCAGGTGCGTGACGTAAATGTCAGACAGCACCGGCACCTGTACGCTGCGCACGGCATCTTCGCCAAGATTTCCGTCCACGTGGATGATGCTCTTGTCCAGGTCTGTGAACTCCGACTCGTTCAGTCCGCTGCCGCGGTTCACAAAGTACCGTATCCGGCTGGCCGCGTCGGCATTGCGCGTGATCGCCGCCCCCAGCACGTCAATGCTGTACTGCGTGCCCTTCATCAGTTCAATGTACCCAAAGCCCGCCGGGCTGCCCGCCATCGGGAACATCACGTCCATCACAAACGGATACTTCCCATGGTCATAGTACCCGCGCCCGGCGTAGTCGGGGTCGTTCTCGCTGGCGTACAGCACGCAGTCGTTCACGAACTTGCAGTAGTGCAGCCGCCCGGCCTTTTTGTAGTACCAGTCCACCACAAAGCTCTTGCCGTCGGTGCGTACCTGATCGTCGTACAGGTACTTCGGCACCTGCTCCGCGCCGCCGGTGTGGCCCTGCGCCCACGGCCAGCGCTCCAGCAGCACCTCGTCGTCCATCATCTCTACATGGAACAGGTTCCGGCTCGCCTGCAGGTCGGTGATGCCCGGCTCCCAGTACAGGTTGAGCAGATCGACCATCCGGATGTCAATGTCACCAAGCCCCCCTGCCTTGCTGCCGTCCCATACCACCATTTTGCAGCCGGTGCCGTGCTTGATCTTGTACCACCAGGCATCGTTGTACACCTGCTCGTATCGGTTCTGCTCCAGCACTACCGGCAGGATCGCGCTCAGCTGCCTGGCCGTCTCGGTGTCGTCCTTCGCCCGCGGCAGTACGTTTGGCTCCGGGTAGTTGTCCATCGCGTCCGCGTGCTTGTTGGCAAGGGAGTTGAACAGCCACGCCGAATCCGGCGCATTGTTCAGCGTCATCTCCGCGCCGTCGCCCTGGTTGTGCAGCCGGTACCACTGCTCATTGTTGATGATCTTCTCGTTCAGCGCCTTCTTCCCCTGCTTGTATTCCTGCAAAGTCAGCGCCGCCTGCCGCACCTGCTCCACCCCGATAGGCCCCTTTACCCCCACCGGCCAGGATTGTTCATCTTGAACATTCCCCGCACCCTCAGCCTCCTCCGCCGCAGCGGGGGAGGAGGCCCGCAGGGCCGGAGGGAGTTCCCCTCTCGCACCTTCCCCCACCTGCCGCACTTCGTTCACCGGCATTTTCCCGTTGATCATCCGTTTCTTCGCCATCTCTCAATTCCTCCTTTTCAAGCCTTCCCCATCGGGGGAAGGTGCCGCCCGCAGGCGGCGGATGAGGGCAGACCTCACGCCGCCCGCCCGTTTTCTTCAAATCCTCAAAATCTTCGTCCCCGTCTGCTGCTCCCTGTACAGATCCAACGGGTCCTCCTCCGGCACGGCCCGCTTCACGTTGGGCCGCGGGCTGATCGGTGACGCCATCATCACGTACCGCCATTCATCGTAGATGTGATCCTCCATGTCAGTGTCAATGTCCTCTGGCCGCGTCTCGCTGTACACCAGCATCGGCACCGTGCGTATGAATCCCCGGCAGGTGTTGAACACCTGGAACATGCACTGCCCGTTTTTGTCAAAGGCAAGCCGGTAGTGGCACTGCATCAGCCCCGGCAGCCGCTTGTGGTCGCCCGGCTGCCAGTAGACCATATTCGGCGGCCTCACCATCATCTGGGCAATGCTCTCCCCTCGGCTCTCCTCAAAGATTGCCGGGTCCGCCACGCCGATGATCTGCCGCCCGCGCAGCATCGGGTCGTTCTCCTCCCGCTCCCGGATTCCCTCGGCGATCTCCTGCGGCGTCAGCTTCAGGCCGGTATTCGGCTCCTTCGTGCAGCCGTACCACTCCTTGATCCTGTACACTTTACCGTCTCCGTCGGCGGCGTACCATCCCACAGAAAACGGTTTGCTGTACCCAAAATCGAACCCCCGCCAGATCTTCCACCAGCTCGGGATCTCAAACGGTTCAATGACGTGCGTCCATGCCCCGTCCTTGTAGTGCGTCGGGTCGTTTCGCCACTCCTCAAAGACCTGTCCGCTGAAAATATCCCAGTCGCCCAGCAGCAGGGCCTTCCGCTGCTCCTCCGGCAGCATCTCCAGCCGCTGCACATACTCGGGGTCGCCCTGCATCAGAAACGGGTTGTCCTGCACAAGACTTGGTATAAACAGCCGTGTCCTCTTGCCCGCCTTGAACATCTGCCCTGCCGGTGCCGGGTCGATGAATCGCTCCTTTACCCAGGCATGGCCGACGCCGCCCGGGTTCGTGCTGCTCTTGATGCCTCGCGGGAACGGCATTACGCCGCGCACGCGGCTCATCAGGTATATGTACTGGTTGTACGTGAAGTGGGTCAGCTCGTCGAAGCGCACCACGTCGTACTCCGCGCCCTGATAACGGTACACGTCGTTCTCCTTGTCGCAGTAGCCGAATTCCAGCACGCTGCCATTCTTCAGCATCCCGCGGTGTGTACTGGAATTGTACCGGTACACCTTCAGCGGGAAGAACTTCAGATGTTCCTGCACCAAGCTGCGCTCCAGATCGGGGTAGGTGCGCCGCAGCACCAGCTGGCGGCTGCCCGGATACCGCAGCCCGTACAGCAGCGCGTCCACCAGCTGGCCGCGGCTCTTTCCGCCGCCCGCTGCGCCCCCGAACAGCGTCTCATCCGCCCGCGAATCCATAAACTTTTTCTGTTTTGGGGTAACTGCCAGATTAAGTACCATCCTTCACGCCTCCCGCCGTCCCCTCTCTGTAGGGGCCGATGCTCGTCATCGCTCCCCCCAGCCTTCCCCATCGGGGGAAGGTGGCCCCGCAGGGCCGGATGAGGGCAAACCTCACGTTATTGCCCATCCTCCCCCTTCGGCACATCCTCCGTGACCTTCAGATTCACCACCAGCTCATTGTCCTGCACCTCCAGCTTTTCTGTGAACAGACCCTCATGCTTGCCCAGCAGCTCCAGCGCCTTCAGCCGATCCCGCGTGCCGGGCCGCCGCATCAGCACCATATCACGGCCCATATCGCCGTCATATTGATAGTCCGCGTACTCAGTCTCCCCGCGCGCGATCTCGCTCAGCTTCTCCAATATCTGGCTCGCATTCATCACGGCCCCGGCGCTTGCCTCGGCCCGGGCCTTGTCTATCAGGTACTGGTAACGCATCCATACGTGCGGCTTCTTCAATTCCTCGCTCGCCTTCCGGTTCACGATCCGCGCCGCCGCCTTCGTGTTGTAGACCTGCCGGTAAGCCTCCCCCTGCTTCATCCCGCCGACAACCAGCTCCACAAACTTCTCCTGCTTATCCGTCAGGTTCCGCACCCGTTCTCACCTCCACCTCAATGTTACCCCACTTTTTTCCCATTTTCCCCCCACGCTGTTGATAACTTTTCCGTCCGCCGCGAATGATGTACAAATCCTACAGTCAGGTGTCGCAATCTTTGTGCACAATTCCATCTTGCAAACCGGACGTTATTAGCCTATAATAAAAGCATAGAAACCGGACGTTATTAGCCGATTCACAACACACACTAAGGAGCTTTATCATGAAAAAGAACACCAACGATTTGTCCGACGTCTTTGGGGGCAGCCATTCCACCCCCAACCTCTGGCTTAAAACGATTCTGCACCGCCACGACACCATCAGTGACGCTGGCAGCGTGAAGGTCGGCAACGACAGCTTCTCTGTTCTCATTTCCACCGGCGACGGCGATGGCGAATCCGCCTACTGCGTTTACACGCAGCAGGAGCTGGATGCAGACAAGATCAACACCGCCGATCTCAATTACTTCACGCTGCTTTCCGGCAAATTCTCCGTCTACGACTACGACTGCGGCGACACCGTCTCCACCACGTTAGAGGGCCGCTTCAACGTTTTCTATGCAGAGGGCATCGTGTTTTTTGTGAAGGTCGATTGATTTTATTTTTGAAAGGAACGCCCTTATGAATAAACAGAACTCCAAGCACCAGCAGGACAGCGGAGCGGACATCTGCCCACTCCTCGCTCTCCGCACCGCCAAGGGTATGACGCAGGAAGAACTGGCCGCCAAGTCCGGCATCAACCCCCGCCAGATTCGCCGGTTTGAGACGGGCGAAGCCAAGGCTGGCAACATCACACTGGCAAGCGCCGCCCGCCTCGCCGCCGCCCTCGGCGTTGAAATTTCCGACCTTCTCCCCGACAGCATCAAATAAAGCCGCTTTTTACGACACAATACCCCGGCAGGTCTCCGCAGGCCCGCCGGGGTATTTGTTTTATCCTGTTTTCGTATGACCGCTCTCCAGCAGCCATCTGCAATACGCGCACCCCGTCTCCCTCGGCATCCGTGCGCAATGCTCCTCCAGGTACGTTTCCCGCTGCTCCGTGCTGGCAAACCGCGTCAGCGTCGCCGTCCCCGGTATAAATCCCTCGCAGGTGATGCTGTACCTGGCGTAGCTCAAAAAGAAAGGGCACTTTATATCCGCTGTTTCCCCGTACTTCATCTCAGAACCTCAAACAAAGAAAGGCGGCAGCCTTGGGAGCGCCGCCGCCTCTCCACTTATAGGAGAAAAGTCATGCAGCCGGGACAGAGCAAACATGTGTAGAATCCGGAGAGATCGTACCGCCGCACCTCGGTCCCCGCACCTCTATCATCATTTCTGCGTCCGCCCTTTGTCAAGTCCAAAAATGTTCAACTTGAACATTCCAGTCTCCGCCGCAGCTCAGCAGCAGCGTTTTTCGCCTGCTTGTTTTTTTCGTACTCTCTTTCCAGCTCCTCTTCATCATCCGGAATCTCGTCGTGCATTTTCCAGAGCTCGCATATTCCGTCCGCGCGCTGGAACATCGGGCAGTCATACATCCTGCTTTCTGGGTTTACGCACCGCATAGCTTTCCAGTACTTGCACCTGCCGCACCGCGGCCTATCATTTATCAAGCGCGGATCACTATATCTCTGCATCGTCGTTTACCATCCTCACACCGCCGTCCGGCTCGACCTCAACCTCTGGCCGTCCCGGTATTTCCTGCACGGTCAGCTGTATTTTATAATACATCTCCAGAGGGTTTTCTTCCCATGTGTGGTTTCTCGCTTCCATGTAGCTCACGCGGGCTTCTTTGCCCTTCGGCAAATCAGCAAGTATTTCCATAAGGCGTCTGCCAAGCGCATTCATCATCTCCGCGCGTGCGCAGCCGATTTCTTCCGGCGCGCAGTAATAGATCTTCCGTTCCTCACATAAAATCTTCATCTTCGCATCCCCTTCAGCCTTGGCACCGCCCCGCCGGGCATAGCCTCAATTTCCATTGCCGCTGCCCGCCGGGCCTTATCACTCAGCACATTAACGGCTTTTCTCTTCACGTGCGCCCGCCGCACACTTTCCGCAACAGCCGCCTGTATATTTTTATCTATCGCCCGCTGCAGCTCTATTTCCTCTATCGGGCCGCGCACCGGCTCTTTCTCCGCCTCTTGTATGATCGGTATCTCCTGCCTCATGGCCTGTTCCGCGCAATGCTGCAGCCGCGTCAGTGCCCACTCCAAATCTTCCCTGGCCCATTCGTTGAACTGCCGGTAGTTCAGCAGTGCCTCGGCCCGCACCGCGTTCAGCCGTTCGGTGCCAAAGCCCAGCACGTCCCGCATGCCGATGGCAAAGCGGCACCAGGCCGCCGTAGCCGCAGTGTCCCCTGTCCGCCGCAGTTCCTGCTCCCGCCAATTCCTGGGCGCGCGGTTCAGCGGCACAGGGAACTCCGTCTCGCAGATCCCGCCCAGCTTGTCCCGCAGCACCGCCATTCCTTTGGCCGTGCCCAGCTCCTCAACGATGGCCGCGATCTCATCCTGCACCTTCGCCATCACCGCCGCCACCCGCTCCAGCCGGTCCCGGCCCACGCCGTACCGCTGGTGTACGGCCACGGCAATGCACCAGCTCGTGATCTGCGCCACCGCATCCTGCGTTTTGTCCTTCTCGTCCAGTAAATCAGGTTTCCGTTTCACGCCGTTCCTCCTTCATCTTCAGCCTGGCCCCGTACTTCCTGCGCAGGCGCACCATCTCCTTCGCCGCGTACAGTGCCATCTCCTTGTCTCCTTCCTCCTGATAGATCCCGCACGCCACGCCGTGGAATGACAGCAGCACATCCACATGCCGCACCGGCGGCTCGAGAATAGTGGAAATCCACCGGTACCACCGCTCTGCGTCCCTCTTGCTGGAACAAAGGTAGCTCATTATCAACTTAATGCACCGTTTTTTTGTCATGGTGTTTCCCCCAAATCTTCAATCAGTTTTCCGCCAATGCCCGGGCCGTACAGAGACCTTAACTGCAATGCAACTGAGTGCGCCATCAGTGATGTGCTTGCTTCGTATTCAGGTTTGCAGCTGACGTTGTAGATAAGGCAGACTACGCGGTAGCAGACATCGGCGTTACGAGGCTTTCCGGCGATTTTGCTTTTCGCATCCATAAACACATCTTCGGCCCAGCTCCTGTTTCCGCAGCACGTGGCGGCCATGATGATTTTAATGGCCCTCTTTTTCGTCATGGCAGCCGCATTCTTCTTATTCAGGTAGGGCCGCGCCCACTTCACGTAGGATTTTCGCTCAATATTCATCTTGTTTCCTCCAAAATATCAATCACCTTGCGCACTGCCGCGCATCCATGCACGCTGCATGCCTGCTCAAACCCGCATCCAAGGCAGCATTCCGGTCTGCGCTCCACAGCCACCCGCCTCAGCTGGCGCAGCAGCTCCGGCGACGCCTTCTCATACGCCACGCTCTGGCATTGCTCGTTGTCGTACCGCAGATTCTTCATATCATCCCTCCCACTTCGGCACCCGGAACCATCCCAGTACGTCCGCCTCTAACGCATACGCGCCGTTCCTGTCCATGCTCCATACGCCCCGATTCTTGTGCCAGTAGGCCAGATCCTCCATCTCGCTGTCCTCGATCCTGTAATGCACTACCGCGTACACATCCTCGGGCGGCGGTTCCCGGTTCCAGACGATGATCTGATCCCACGCCTTATCTTCCAGCGCTGCCGATTTCCCGCTCAGCGCATTGCGCAGCTCCCCGAATCGTCCGCTCTCCACGGCTTCTTCTTCCGTATCTGCCGGGTCATCCGTAGGGGGCGGCGTCCTCGACACCCCGCTCTCCGCCTTCAAGCCTTCCCCCTCGGGGGAAGGTGCCGCCGCAGCGGCGGATGAGGGCAGACCTTCCGCCGCCTGCCGCTCCCCTTTGTAGAGGCCGATGCTCGTCATCGGCCCGCACGCAGCGCCTTCCGTTTTCTCGGACGTTTCATCCTGAACACATGCCTCCGGCAGCTCCTCCAGCTCCCCGTCCATCCTGTCCAGCGCCTCCCGGCTCACATCCTTGAACCGCTTCCGCTCTTCTTCCTGCTTCCATGTTCCCGTCATCATGTTCTTGTACATGCTGTCCGCAACTTCGCAGAACTTCCAAGCCATGACTTCAACCATCCAGTTCACATTGCCGCGGCCAATAAACATTGTCCCGCCAACAAAACCCTGCACACGGCCACCGCCGGGTATTGTAAAAATCCTTCCATCGCACACGGCCTTCAACCTGTTCGTATTTTCCGAACTACTCGCCGTAGCATCCAGCTCATCCGACAAGTCGCTGAACAGTGCTTCCCGCACGGCCCGCTTCACGGCCACTTCCTGCACGTCTTTCAGGCTGACCACACCCAAGCTGCCCGTCATATCCTTCTGCCACCCCGCCGGGTACTGGCACGCCGCATACGCCACCGTGAACGGAAGCAACCCCTGTTCCATTCTCGCCTTAAGCTCCGGGATCAGCTTCTCCGCAATGCCCGCGTACTTGCTCACCGCCGGGCCGCTCATGCCTGTCAGGCGGCTCACCACCTCCCGCGTCGGCCCGTCCAGCCGGATGCCGCCCAGCTCGGCCACCTTCACGCTCCGCAGCGTCTTGACTGCCGTCGTAGCCTGCTCCACCTGCACCATCTTTTCATAGTCGGTCAGTTCCCGGTACTGGTTCGACGCGATCATCCGCAGCATTTCCTGCGCGTCGCTCTCCGCCGGGCGCACGATGCAGGGCACGGTCTGTATCCGCACACCGCGGCTCACCAGCCGCAGCAGCGCCTGGTACCGTCTATGCCCCGTCACAATGCGGTACTTTCCGCCGGTTTCGGCTTTTACAACAAGGTTCTGCTCCAACCCGTTCGCCGCAATACTGTCCGCCAGCTGGTCGATCTCACACATCCGGTAGAAGTTCCTGCTCGACGGTTCCAGCGCCTCCAGCGGCAGCATCTTCAGTTCTCCCGCCGCGTTGCTGTCTGCCTTCGCTTTCAGTTTGTCCAGATAGCCCATTTCTCTCTATCTCCCTTCCGCAAGCCACCGCGCCAGCCATCGGTAGGCCATGCTGGCCGCGCATTTCGGGCTGAACAGCGCAAGCAGCTTGTCCGCCCTGTCTGCCTCACCGGCCTTCGGCGTCCAGCTGATTGCCGTCGGGGCCAGTTCACATCCCAGCTCTTCCCCCAACGCCGTTATCTCCCGTGCAATGTCCTTCACTTCCCGTTTCTGCCTGCGCCGCACGCCGGGCCACATCACCGGCAGCACCGTCACCCGCACATCATAGTCGCCGCTCTGCAGCTCCTCGATCACGCACGCAGCGCCTTTCTTGCTCGCGCCGCTGTCCGTCGTGGGGATCAGTATCCTGTCGCTCGCCTCAATGGCATTCAAAACCGCAATGTTGAACTCCGGTGGGCAATCGATCAGCACAAAGTCAAACTGTTTTTTGTTCTCCTCGTTGTGTAGAAATCTCTCTAAGGCGTCCACCCGCTCCAGCCGGTCCCCCAGGTCAAACAGCCCGTCCCCGCCGGGCAGCACATACAGCTGCGGCCAGACACAGCTTTTTCTTGCCAGCTCGCCCATCGGCATATCCGGGAACTCCATCCCATACGCCGCGCCAAGTGTCAGCGTCGTGTCCTTGTAGGGGGCGGCGTCCCCGACGCCCCGCTCTGCCCGGCAGTGTTCCGGTCCGGCCAGACAGTCCGTCGCGTTCCCCTGTCCGTCCAGATCGACCACCAACACCCGCTTCCCGTGCCCGCTCGCCAGCCAGTACGCCAGGTTGCACACCGTCGTTGTCTTTCCAACTCCGCCCTTGCGGTTCATGATTCCGATAACCTTCACTTTTCGACCCTCCTGATTTCCTCCATCCAGTGCGTCTCCCGCAGCTTTACCGTTCTCTGCCACAACCCGCCGGGAAATTCCAGCTCCACCACGGCAAATCGCCCTTCCGGATGTACGTATACAGCCACGCCTTTCTTCATTACGCAGCGCCCGCTTTTGTTCTGCTGCAGCGGCACAAGATGCGCCACCACCACCGCGTCACCGGCCTTAATTCCGCCATCCCTTCCCATATTCCGGGAACCTCCCTTCCAGATAGTCCTCCAGCGCCTTCTCGGCCTCTTCCTCGCCGTAGCAGACGCAGCAGCAATACCCGCTGTCCACCAGATCATTCAGCCAGCACTTCTGGTTCGGCTGCACCCGCCCGCCGTGTGCCTTCATCTCGATGAACAACCCGGAGCTCATGGCCGAATACCCGTCATCCCGCACCAGCTCCATCGGCACCGGCAGGAACAGGTCAGGCACGCCGCTCTTCACGCCCATAGCCTTGAAGATTGCGCCCTCTGCCTTGCTCCGCGCACCGCCGTTCGGTATGTGGAACAGCATCCGCAGCTTTTCAAACACCCCGCCGCGGTTCGCCGTGATCTCGGCCCACTGCATCACATGGATCTGCTCCGTGTCCTCGCTCGTCGCTCCGTTCGCATTTCTCCGTATCATGCTTTTCTCCTTTCTCTGCCTTCTCCTGAGGGGGGGGGAAGGTGCCGCCGCAGCGGCGGATGAGGGCAGACATTCCGCAGCCTGCCGTTCCTGTTCCGCCATTTTCGCACTCTCACGAAAATGCTCGTCATCGGCCCGTTCCCGCAAACTGCACCAGCCATCCCCATTGCTCTCCGTACATCTGCATCGGGGTCAGCCCGCTTTTCACGGCATACCGCATCACGGCTTCCATCTGGCTTTGTGTCGCGCCGCGGTCCATCCGGGCATACACAGCCTTGCGCTGCTCCTTGTCCGCATAAAACGCAACACCTGTCAGCTGGTAGTACAGCCTCATTAGCTTCGTACACACTGTCTGCCGTGCTCTCTTTCCATCCTGCCTGCCGTCCCCTTGTTTTCCACAAAGTTTTCCACAATCGCCGCCCTCGGGGGCAACAGGGGTTAATATATCCTTTACTTTACTTTCATTTAGGGGTTGTTCCGCCTGCAAACTGGGGTTTGTCGGCGGGCAAACTTCCTTTTGCCCGCACCAAATAAAACCTTTGGGCAGTTCGTCTCCCAAAAGCCAATATTTCCGCTCCACCTGGACCGCGGCGCGTCTCTCTTTCGCAGCCGATATAAAGTTCTGTTGCAGCTGCTTTGATGTCAGAACGCCTGCATTTCCGAACAGCCTGTCATCAAACAGCCCGATTCGGCAGCAGGTCGTCACGGTCTGCTGTACGCAGTCCGTAGTCACCCCGCAACCCAGCTTTTGTGCCAAGATCGCAGGTGAAAATTCGTCCCACTTGTAGTAGTAACCCGTGCTGGCGGCGGCGCGTTGGTAAATGGCGAAGTACACCAGAAAACCCCGTGACCCTTGTGTGCCCAGCAATTTTGCGAATGTGTCGTCGTGATCCAGAACGGCGACGTCCCAGCTTGTGTACCGCAACCCCACTGCAGGAGGTCTGCCCATACATCAAATCCCCATGTACTCCCCCGCAGCGTTGTACGCCATCGGGTTGGCCCGGCTCGCATCCCAGCCGAACATCACGCCATAGCAGCACGCCGCGGCCTGCGCAGGCGTCACGCCGTACCGGCGGTTCAGCACCTCCGGTTCCTCATGCAGCTCCCCGCGCACCTTCGGCGCGTAGATCGTGCTGTCGCCCGGGTACACCACCCCCGTATCCCCTGTGTAGGGGTCCTGTACATAGCTGTGGTGGGGGTACCCCTTAAACAGCAGCTCGTTCTTCTTGCTTTCTCCCCGTGCCAGCTCGCTCACCGGCACAGCCTTACTCGGCTTTGGCAACATCATCATTTCCTCCTTGCCATTCTCTAGCCATCCTTCGCCTCATGCAGCCCGGACGGCCCATACAATCCCGGCAGGCGCGCATTTTACAGCAGACAACAGGGCACCCGCCGGGTCACGGATAGCGCATTCCCAGCCTTCCCCATCGGGGGAAGGCGCCGCCGCAGCGGCGGATGAGGGCAGACCTTCCGCAGCCTGCCGCTTCACCCTCAAAAGCACACACCTTGGGCGTCCGTATCGCCCCCGCGCGGCAAATAGCGGCCCGCACGGTACCCGTCCGGCCATCAGTCTCCCCTTTCAGAGGCGTCCAGCCGCTGGCAGCGGTCAATTTTAAGCCTTCCCCATCGGGGGAAGGTGCCGCCGTAGCGGCGGATGAGGGCAAACCTCGCCCTGCATCCCGTCCGCTGCCCGGCTTGCGCCGATACCGCCAAACGCGCTTTACTCCTGCTGCGCATCCGCATTTCTTCTGCGTATGCGCCGCACCGTGTCCTCGCTGCACCCATGCCTGGCCGCAGCATCCTTTGTCGCCATCCCCTGCCTGAGATCAGCCAGGATTGCCTGCTCCACCTCCCCGTCAAACACCCGCGGCCTCCCGCTCGGCTTGATCGTAAACACACGCCCGCGCTTGCACCCCTTGCCCCCTCGTTTACGAGGGGGGGGTGGCCCCACAGGGCCGGGGGGAGTCCCCCGCAGGCACCGCTTCCCCATGCACCCAGCCACCCGCGCCGCCCCACGCCCATTCGTCATACGGCCAGCACGGCACTGTCGGCTTGCCCTCGGCCTCCTCCAGCATCGGGTCGCGCGTGCGCAGCCCAATAATTTTGCGCACAGTCTCGCGCCGCAGCCCGTACTTCTCGCAAATCCGGGTAATGTACGCCCGCGGCTTCGCCGCCTTTCGGTACCCCGCCCGGATCTTCTTCTTGTTCTCCTCACTGATCCGCATCCTGCGCCTGCTTCCTCATTTCTTTCAGGTCAATAGTTGTGACGGAATCCGCTCCGTTGTAGACTTCAAATGCTATCTCAACGGCCTGGATCGCGGCCGCCTTGGCCTCCTTATCCGTCAGCCCACTTCTTCTGTTTTTCATCATAAAATGCGCCAGCCCAAAGCAGGCCGTCAGCACAACATCCACGGGATCACACCCGCTGCATTGCAGCGTCATGCCCGCTCCCGGCAGAAACTCCGCGCGGAATTTACTCTTTTCCCCGATGAATTCGTCCAACGTATTGAATTTTTTCATGACTTTCTCCTTTCAGATGGGCCGTGCCGGTTTTACCCGGCCTTTCCCCGTGCTTTCTTCTTTGTGGCCGGTTTTTTCTCGGCCAGCCACTGCTGATATTCTTCTTCCATGCCCGGTTGGGCAAAAAAGCTCTCGCAAAGCGCGGCCAGCATCCGCGCCTGAAGCTCCGGCAGCTGTGCTTTTTCCTTCTTCGCGGCCACTGTCCGCATCTCCTTCCGTCGCCTGCCTAAAAAATGTTCAACTTGAACATTCCCTTATCAGGCCCCTTTGCTCTGCTCGTCCAGCGCCGCCCGGGTCATCATGCCCTGCGCAAACGCCAGCACAAGCTGCTGTTCGCCCTTCGGCATCTCGGCCAGCTTCTCCGCCAGCTCGTTCGGCTGTAAAATTTTGTCATTTTCCATTGAAATTTGCTCCTTTCTGCTTTAAAATGAATATATCTGTAAGATTGGGGGAATAACTGTGATTGTAGATGTTCTCATTACCGTCGGCTTGTTCTGCCTCGGCCTGCTCACGCTCCTGTTGGACTGGAGCATGGTAACCAGTGTTAAAAAATCCATTCCAGAAAAAGCTTCGTTCCCACGGAAGATAAAAGCCGCTTTGGAGTTCGCATTCTGTCTGATTTTTCTGCTAACAGCAACCGCCGGGTCATGGGTTACGTTCTTTGCGCGTCTATCGGCGCTGTTGCAATGTTGAGCGCGCTCGGCTGGCTGTTGCCCGCACTGTTTATGTCGGCATTTACAGCAGCTTCATTTGTTGCTGGTAAAGCAGACTTTGAGAAAAAGAACAGCCCTACCGTTGCCGCCATCAAAGCCGCTGTTATGGTAGCACTCCCCGCTCTTTACGCTCTTTTCTTTTGGTTTCAGCTTGGAAGCTCCATCGTTACGGCCATTGTAGGCCAAAGCGACGCACCATCTCAGCACGTCAGCATTTCCGACGCACCAGTCACTTCCGGCCCATGGGGCGAGGATGAAACAACCGATGAAACCATCGGCTCTTCCTCTCGCACCGTATACTGGGTGCCGAACGGCAAGTCTTACCACTTCAGCCGCTCCTGCCCTTCTCTGTCCCGCTCCGATGAGATTGAACGCGGAACGTTACAGGAAGCCCGAGCCGCCGGGAAGAAAGACCCGTGCAACAACTGTGCAAAGTAATGGTTGATGAGGTAAACGCTATGACGAGATTACAAATTGCTTCCATCGTTCTGGCCGCAGCCATTTCTGGCGTAGCCGGTTGGTATTACGGCTCTGCTCATGGGTATCGCCAGGCATCTGACCTCTACAATGCCAGAATCGTTGAATTAGAGGATAACAATCAACAATATCTGCGTGGCTACGAGGAGGGCCAATCCGATAAAATATCGGAAACAGACCTGTACCAAGACGGTTTTGACGACGGCTACGAGGACGGCTACGAGGAGGGCTATTCTTCTGGATACAATGACTGTGACGAAGGCAGTCAGGATAGCCGTGACCGTGCAGACTTGTGGTGGTAAATCGTTGCAATAGTTTATTAAATCATCGCAATATCATAATACAACGTCGTTATATCATTGTCAATAGATTTTCACATATTTTATTGCAAAGATGTATTGCAATGTTATATTCACTATGGTATAGTAATTGTGGAGGTGATCCTTTGAATGAACGTATAAAACAAGTTCGGAAAGCCCTGGGCTTAAATCAGACCGAATTTGGTGAAAAAATCGGCGTTACGCAAGGGGCCATTGCTGCATACGAAAGCGGAAAGCGAACCCCCATCGACGCAGCTGTCCGTTCTATCTGCAAAACCTGGTCCGTCAACGAAACTTGGCTCCGCACCGGCGAGGGCGAGATGTTCGACACATCCAAGTCCGACGATCTTCTTACCCAGCTGGCCGAGCGCTATGACCTTGACTACGTCGGGCAGGAAATCTTGCGCACCTACCTGCAGATGGACAACGCCAGCCGTGCCGCCCTCACGCGCTTTGCCATGGCCCTGACCGCCAACGTCCAAAAGCGGGAGGAGGAAATGTCCGCCGAGGCTGACGTCTCATTCCCCGCCCCAAAGCAGCATCCGGGAAAAGAAAAGGTCGGCTAATTTTCTGGCGTCGCCTTCTCACCTGATGTTCACTTGAACACCAAAAGCCCCGGCAGGCACACACCCGCCGGGGCTTACTTTATAAAGGGAGATTTCTTATGAAGAATGAACGCACCCTGCTCCCCGCCGTCGCTTACTATCGCTACTCGCCGGGCGGCGGTCAAACCGAACAAAGCATTGAGGGCCAGCGCCGTGACTGCCTGGCCTACGCCAGGTCCCACGGCTATGTGATCGTAAAAGAATACATAGATCGCCACATGACGGGCCGCAATGATAAGCGCCCCAACTTCCAGCTCATGATGCACGACGCCGAGCTGCACCGTTTCGACACCCTCATAGCCTGGAAGAATGACCGTATATCCCGTAACCGCCGGGACGCCCTGAATTATAAGGACCAACTGCGCCGCTGCGGCGTCCAGATACGCTATGCCGAAATGGACATTCCCCGCGGCCCAGAGGGTATCTTGATGGAATCCGTCATGGACGGCCTGGCAGAATACTACTCTGCCGAGCTGGCCCAGAAAATTCGCCGCGGCATGACTGAGAGTGCCCATAAATGCTACGCTCTGGGCAGCACGCCTCCCTTCGGCCTCATGGTTCAGGATCATAAGTATGTTCCGGACCCGGCCACAGCGCCCTATGTTCGCTGGATTTTTGAGCAGTACGCCTCCGGCACCCTCATTACGGAGATTTGCAGCACCCTAAACGCCAAAGGCGTTCACACGGCCCGAGGCCATGAATTTAACAAAAACAGCCTGCGCGTCCTGCTCCGCAATGAGAAATACATCGGCGTATATGAGGCTAAGGGCATCCGCACCGAGGACGCGATCCCGCCCATCATCCCGCGCGATCTGTTCTATGCCGTCCAGCAGCGCATCCCTCATAACGCCCACAGCGGCCACAAGCTCAACGGCCCGCGCAGCTTCCCGCTGTCCGGCATTGCCTACTGCGCCATCTGCGGTGCGCCGCTCATCGGCACCTGCGGCACCGGCAAGAGCGGTGCCGTGCATACCTATTACGCCTGCACGGCTCATAAGCACAAGCGTACCTGTGCCAAAAAGAACATCCGCCAGGCTTCTCTTGAAAAGCAGGTTTACACGGCCACGCTGGACTACGTGCTCCAGCCGTCCGTTATCCGTCCCATTGCCAAGCAGGTCGAGGCCCTGTCGGCAGCGGATAACGCCAACCAGGAAGAAATGCTGGCCGTGCAGTCCCAGCTGAAGGATACCACGCGCCGTATCAATAACATCCTCACCGCCATGGAGGAAGGAGACTTTTCTAAAGCTGTATCTGCCCGCCTGTCGGTGCTGGAATCTGAGCAGACCCGCCTTGAAGGCCAGCTTTCCGCCCTCCGCCGGGCCAAGCCAAAAGTGACGGCCTCCCGGGTTGAGTTTATGCTTGAGAAAATGCGGCAAACTCTCACCGACCTCACGTCAGATCAGCTCACCGCACTCACCAAAATATTTCTGTCTCGTGTCGATCTCTCCGACGACGAACTCATTCTTACCTACACCCTCATAGGCACGCCCAGCTCCCCGCACCCAATAACCCTGAAAGACACCCCCTCCGCCACACTCGTTCCCTTCCCCCTGTGTTCGCAAGATGCGCTTTCAGCTCCACCATATTGTGCAAATCCGAACTCAATCTTCTTTGTGAAGCATTGTTTCGGATTTGTTTTTGTTTTAGAGGATGTGGATCCGTCCACATCCTCTTTTTTCGGCGCATCGTAAGTAAACGCCTGTTTAGCATTCTAGATGTCAGCCGTGGTCGGGTCGCTCCCGCCAGCCCGCGGGCCGCACATGCCCGGCCCCTACAACGCAACAAAAAAAGCCGCTTACCTCAAACGAGATAAGCGGCTTTTGGCAGGGGTAGAAGGATTCGAACCCTCGGCACGCGGTTTTGGAGACCGCTGCTCTACCAACTGAGCTATGCCCCTATACTAATGATGCCCACAATGCGTATCTTGCACTGTGGGCATCAGCGCTGGAGCTGCTAAGCAGATTTGAACTGCTGACCTCATCCTTACCAAGGATGCGCTCTACCAACTGAGCTATAGCAGCGTATGGCGACCCGAATCAGGCTCGAACTGACGACCTCTAGCGTGACAGGCTAGCGTTCTAACCAACTGAACTACCGGGCCATACCCAGCCTGCGCGGCGTTGTGTGACGTGCACCTCACGACCAGCGCAGGAACTATTATAAGGGATACCGACAGAAAAGTCAAGGGATTTTTGCAGATTTTTTTATTATTTTTGCGGCTGCTTTGTAGGGGCGGATGCTCGCATCTGCCCGCGGGTCGATGCAAGCATCGTCCCCGGCAAAAGTACAATCACTGCTTCTGCATCCGAATCAGGCTGTACGCCATCAACGGCGTCTCGCAGGGGATGGTGTACTGCATCATCGGGTGCGGGGTGGCGTCCACGCGCTCGCCGTCGGCGTTCTCGATCCACGCAGGCGTCAGCTTGACGACGCTGCCGTCGGGCTGCAAAATTTCGATGTTGTCCCCCACCGCGAACTTGCCGCGCTGGGTGCAGTGGGCAACGCCGTTCTCCCAGCTGTCCACCGTGCCGATGAAATCCCAGTCGCGCACATAGGTGTGGCTGGGAGTCTGCTGGGCCTGCTCCTTGCCGAAGTAGAATCCCGGCGAGTAGTGGCGGTGGCTCGTGCGGTTCAGCTCCTCAATGACGTCGTCGGGCAGCTCAAAGCTATCGTTGTACGGGTCCGCCAGGAAGGCGTCCAGCGCGCGGCGGTAGGCGCTGACAACGGACGCAACGTAATAGAATGTCTTGGCGCGGCCCTCGATCTTCAGCGAGTCAACGCCCGCTTTACAAATCAAATCTATAAACGGCGCGGTGCACAGGTCATTGGCATTCAGGATGTAGCTGCCGTTGTCCTCGCTCTCGCCGATCTCCATGTACTGACCGGGGCGGTGCTCCTCCACCAGGCTGTACTTCCAGCGGCAGGGCTGGGCACACTCGCCGCGGTTGCCGCTGCGGCCCGCCATGTAGCTGGACAGCAGGCACCGTCCGGACACGCTCATGCACATGGCACCGTGGACGAACGCCTCCAGCTCCAGATCCTGCGGGCAGTTGTCGCGGATCTGCGCGATCTCGGTCAGGGGCAGCTCGCGGGCCAGCACAACGCGCTTGGCTCCCAGCTCGTAGCAGACCTTCGCGGCCTCATAGTTCGTGATGCCTGCCTGGGTCGAGACATGACGCTCGACCTGCGGGGCGTACTTTTTGGCCAGCGCCAGCACACCCAAATCGGCAATGATGAACGCATCCACGCCCGCCTCGGCGGCGTCCTGAATGTACCGGGGCAGCTTGGAAAGTTCCTCGTTCGTGGGCAGGGTGTTCAGCGTCAGATAGACCTTTTTGCCGCGGGCATGGGCAAAGATGCAGCCCTCGTGCAGTTCGCCCACGGTCAGGTTGACGGGTGCGGCGCGCATGCCAAATTCCGGCAGGGCGCAGTAGACAGCATCCGCGCCGTACATGACGGCGTATTTCAGCGTTTCCAGGCTGCCCGCGGGGGCCAGCAGTTCCGGCTGTTGCAGCATAGTGATTTCCTCCGTTTTGCGTAAAAAGCGCCCGGTAGGAAGCGGGCGCTTGGGGATTTGATGTGTGGTGTGCCGTGGGTCCGTGCTGTAGGGGCCGGGCATGCCCGGCCCGCGTGTTTGCCAAAGCACAGCATTCCACGGGAAGTAGCGGGCCGCACATGTGCGGCCCCTACAGGGCAGCTTGCGCGCTTACGACGCCCACCCGGCCTTGACGCAGTTCTGGTAGTGCTCGTCGGCGGTCTTGGCGTAGAAGTACTGCCCTGCCACATCGGTGCCGGGATGGCCCGTGACAAAGAAGTAGTACCCCTCGCTGATATACTCCTCATCGGGGTTCAGCGCGGCCTCCATGGCGGCGTAGCCCGGGCAGGAGATGGGGCCTGCGGGCAGACCGCTGATGGCGTAGGTGTCGTACAGGGCCAGCACGTCATCGGGAATTGCGCCCTGCTCCGGCCAGCCGAAGTACTCCGCCGTCGGGGAGTTCCACAGATAGTTGTTCTCGCTGTCCTGCATGATATAGCTGCTGGCGTTGGATTCCAGCTTGTGCTCGGCCCACTGCGGGTCGCTGGATTCCAGGCGGTTGTGGAAGCAGGCACTGACCCTGGCGTCCTCGCTCTCCAAACCGGCCTCCTCCTGAATGAAGCTGGCCAGCTTGACCACGTCGTCCAGGCTCGTGCCCTTGGCGGCGACCGTGTCGGCCAGATCGGCGGTCTTGGACGCAAACTCGCCGTAGAGGGCATCCACATAGTAGGCGACGCTCTCGTCCTTATAGAGATTGTAGGTGTCCGGGAAAAGGTAGCCCTCGCACTTCATCAGGCGGTCATTGTCGGGGATGGCGTTCCAGAAATCGTACTTGCTCCAATCCGTGCCGTCGTTGCCGTTGGCGCAGGACAGGAAGGTGTCCACGTCGTCCACAAGGCCCGCGTCCACGAAAATCTGCGCCACACCGACGGCTGTCGTGCCCTCGGGAATCGTGACGTTCACCGTTGCACGGCGGGTCACGACGGACAGCGCCTTGATGATGTCGTTGTAGGCCATGCCGGACTGGACTTCAAAGTCGCCGTACTGGATTTCACTGGCCTTGCCGCTGTACTTGACGTACTGCTTGAACAGCCAGTCATACTCGATGACACCGGCGTCCTTGAGCTGGGTCGCAATGCCGGCGACGGACGAACCCTCGGGCACGGTGATGGTCTGGGTCGGGCCCAGCGTTTTCTGGCCGTCCAGCTCGGCGTAGAACTGGCTGACCTTATAGCCGCCAAAGCCGACCAGCGCCAGAATGACGAGCACGATCAGGCAGCCAAACGGGAAACGGCGGCGGGGCTGCTCGTTCTCCTCGTCGTCCTCGACCTCCTCCACCGGCCGGCGGCGGGGCTTTTTGGCAGGCTTTTCCTTTTTGGGCTTCGGCGGCTTTGCAGCCTTCGGGGGTTCCTTCTGGTTTTCCTTCGGGATTTCCTGCTCGGGCAGTTCAAAGCCGTTTACCTCGGTCTGCGCCTTGAGCGGTGCATGGCTCTGCACCGGCTGGGCCGCAGGCTGCTCCGGATTTGTGCGATTGATCCTCATGGGAGACTCCTAACTTTTTTATAGATTCCTTGCTTTTTACAGCCAATAAGAGCGGCAGTCTGTAGGGGCCGCATGTTCGGCCCGCAGCCTTTCCCGAAATGCCCGGCCCCTACGGTACAGGCCTTCCGTGGCTTGCCGGTAGGGCCGCCTTTACAGCAGCATCCTGAAATACGCATCGGTCACGGAGAAGGGGCGCCCTAAAAAGGCGATCATTCCGTAGCCGCAGCGGCGGCCTGAGCCGAGGTAAAGCGTCTGGTTCTCGGCCAGCAGGATGCGGGCGTTGGCCGCACCGGTCTTTTCCCGCGCGGCCTGCAAAAGCTGGTCGGCGCAGTGGTCGTTGTCGGCCTGTAATTCCAGAAATTGCAGCGTGTCGCCCTTGGTAAAGTACAGCCCGTAGCCGCGCCGGGTGGACACCACGGTCAGCCCGCGGCGGTAGAGCTGGGTCATGGTTTCGTTCATGGCCTCCTCGGGCAGGCTGATGCAGCCGGGCTGGTAGATGTGCCGCCGTTCCAGCAGCTTGTGGACGGTCAGACTGTCAAACGCCGCCTGGGCGAACAGGTCGCGGCGGATGGGCGTCTGTATGACCCGCAGCGGCAGCTGGCTTTTGAAGCCCAGCGTTTTCAGGTCCTCGGCGCGCCGGGCGTCGTCGGGCGTCGTGACGGCAAAGTCAAACCCGCTGGCCCCGTAGGCACGCAGGCAGCCCTCCATGATTTTGGGCAGCAGGCGGTCCATCGGCACGCCCTGCACCCCGGCTGCGCCGCACAGCCAGACGCCGCGGTGCTGGCCGTACTTGACCGGCACCGCCGCCAGCATGGCCGCGGGCTGGCCGTTTTTTTCCAGCACCAGAATATTTTCCAGCCCGGCGACGTTTTGCAGCCAGCCCGCCGCATCGACGGGGTTCGCTTTGGCAGCCCCGCAGCGCAGCGCCGTCAGCGCGGGCAGATCATCAGCGGTAGCCTTACGCAGCATGGGCATCACCTCTTTTTGTAAAGTAAATTATTTTTATCGCGCGGTAGGCGCAGGGGTCGGCGTCCCAGACGCCCTCGGAGACTGAATGGCGGTGGGAACAAGCGGAGCGGTCAAGACCGCTCCCTACAAAGCTGCCCGTTCACGTCATTTCGTAGGGAGGGGTCTTGACCCCTCCGGGCGTGTGCGGCGGGAACAGTCTGGTGTGCTGCCACGTAGGGGCGGATTCCATATCCGCCCGGGCCGTTCGCGTCACCACGAACCCCCGCGGGAGGGATAAATTCCTCCCCTGCGACACTCCCAAAACATACCTATTTATTTTACAGTATTCCCGCCAATTCTGCAAGGATTTCTGCGTTAATATCCTCC
>ERZ1034962.107-NODE-107-length-47772-cov-2103.556112_pt1 | contig 47772 bp, 56 predicted proteins | sample MGYA00520696_ERZ1034962 | MGnify/ENA primary metagenome ERZ1034962 (study PRJEB33766, sample SAMN09781770) | gut metagenome | biome: gut microbiome | host: Homo sapiens | place: Madagascar | study: EMG produced TPA metagenomics assembly of the PRJNA485056 data...
CGTAACAAGGTAGCCGTATCGGAAGGTGCGGCTGGATCACCTCCTTTCTAAGGAAAAACGGAAGCACGTTTGGGGTCTTGTTTAGTTTTGAGAGGTCTTGTGGGGCCTTAGCTCAGCTGGGAGAGCGCCTGCTTTGCACGCAGGAGGTCAGCGGTTCGATCCCGCTAGGCTCCATTGAATCGAAAGATTCAAGGTGATTGTCCATTGAAAATTGAATATCTATATCAAATTCCACAATTAGAAATAATTGTAGAAAGTAACAAGAAATAAACCGAAACGCTGTGATTTAATGAGTTTAAGGTCAGAAGACCAAAATAAGGTTAAGTTAATAAGGGCGCACGGTGGATGCCTTGGCACTAGAAGCCGATGAAGGACGTGACTAACGACGAAATGCTTTGGGGAGTTGTAAGTAAACATTGATCCAGAGATGTCCGAATGGGGGAACCCGGCATGTAATGCATGTCACTCATTACTGTTAAGGTAATGAAGAGGAAGACGCAGTGAACTGAAACATCTAAGTAGCTGCAGGAAGAGAAAGCAAACGCGATTGCCTTAGTAGCGGCGAGCGAAATGGCAAGAGGGCAAACCGATGTGTTTACACATCGGGGTTGTAGGACTGCGACGTGGGACGACAAGATTATAGAAGAATTACCTGGGAAGGTAAGCCAAAGAGAGTAACAGCCTCGTATTCGAAATAGTCTTTAACCCTAGCAGTATCCTGAGTACGGCGAGACACGAGAAATCTCGTCGGAATCTGGGAGGACCATCTCCTAACCCTAAATACTCTCTAGTGACCGATAGTGAACCAGTACCGTGAGGGAAAGGTGAAAAGCACCCCGGGAGGGGAGTGAAATAGAACCTGAAACCGTGTGCCTACAACAAGTTCGAGCCCGTTAATGGGTGAGAGCGTGCCTTTTGTAGAATGAACCGGCGAGTTACGATATGATGCGAGGTTAAGTTGAAGAAACGGAGCCGTAGGGAAACCGAGTCTTAATAGGGCGGATTAGTATCATGTCGTAGACCCGAAACCATGTGACCTACCCATGAGCAGGGTGAAGGTGAGGTAAAACTCACTGGAGGCCCGAACCAGGGCACGTTGAAAAGTGCTTGGATGACTTGTGGGTAGCGGAGAAATTCCAAACGAACTTGGAGATAGCTGGTTCTCTCCGAAATAGCTTTAGGGCTAGCGTCGATGTTAAGTCTCTTGGAGGTAGAGCACTGTTTGATTGAGGGGTCCATCCCGGATTACCAATATCAGATAAACTCCGAATGCCAATGAGATATAATCGGCAGTCAGACTGCGAGTGCTAAGATCCGTAGTCGAAAGGGAAACAGCCCAGACCACCAGCTAAGGTCCCAAAATATATGTTAAGTGGAAAAGGATGTGGGGTTGCACAGACAACTAGGATGTTAGCTTAGAAGCAGCTATTCATTCAAAGAGTGCGTAATAGCTCACTAGTCGAGTGACCCTGCGCCGAAAATGTACCGGGGCTAAAAATATTACCGAAGCTGTGGAGTACACCTTTAGGTGTATTGGTAGGAGAGCGTTCTAAGGGCGTTGAAGGTAGATCGTGAGGACTGCTGGAGCGCTTAGAAGTGAGAATGCCGGTATGAGTAGCGAAAGACAGGTGAGAATCCTGTCCACCGTAAGACTAAGGTTTCCAGGGGAAGGCTCGTCCGCCCTGGGTTAGTCGGGACCTAAGGAGAGACCGAAAGGTGTATCCGATGGCCAACAGGTTGATATTCCTGTACTAGAGTATATAGTGAAGGAGGGACGCAGTAGGCTAACTAAAGCGTGCGATTGGAAGAGCACGTCTAAGCAGTGAGGTGTGATATGAGTCAAATGCTTATATCTTTAACATTGAGCTGTGATGGGGAGCGAAGTTAAGTAGCGAAGTTAGTGATGTCACACTGCCAAGAAAAGCTTCTAGCGTTAATTATACTCTACCCGTACCGCAAACCGACACAGGTAGTCGAGGCGAGTAGCCTCAGGTGAGCGAGAGAACTCTCGTTAAGGAACTCGGCAAAATGGCCCCGTAACTTCGGGAGAAGGGGCGCTGGCTTAGCGTCAGCCGCAGTGAATAGGCCCAAGCAACTGTTTATCAAAAACACAGCTCTCTGCTAAATCGTAAGATGATGTATAGGGGGTGACGCCTGCCCGGTGCTGGAAGGTTAAGAGGAGCGCTTAGCGTTAGCGAAGGTGTGAATTGAAGCCCCAGTAAACGGCGGCCGTAACTATAACGGTCCTAAGGTAGCGAAATTCCTTGTCGGGTAAGTTCCGACCCGCACGAAAGGCGTAACGATTTGGGCACTGTCTCAACGAGAGACTCGGTGAAATTTTAGTACCTGTGAAGATGCAGGTTACCCGCGACAGGACGGAAAGACCCCATGGAGCTTTACTGCAGTTTGATATTGAGTATCTGTACCACATGTACAGGATAGGTAGGAGCCTACGAAATCGGGACGCTAGTTTCGGTGGAGGCGTTGTTGGGATACTACCCTTGTGTTATGGCTACTCTAACCTAGATAGGTAATCCCTATCGGAGACAGTGTCTGATGGGCAGTTTGACTGGGGCGGTCGCCTCCTAAAAGGTAACGGAGGCGCCCAAAGGTTCCCTCAGAATGGTTGGAAATCATTCGCAGAGTGTAAAGGTATAAGGGAGCTTGACTGCGAGAGCTACAACTCGAGCAGGGACGAAAGTCGGGCTTAGTGATCCGGTGGTTCCGTATGGAAGGGCCATCGCTCAACGGATAAAAGCTACCCTGGGGATAACAGGCTTATCTCCCCCAAGAGTTCACATCGACGGGGAGGTTTGGCACCTCGATGTCGGCTCGTCGCATCCTGGGGCTGTAGTCGGTCCCAAGGGTTGGGCTGTTCGCCCATTAAAGCGGCACGCGAGCTGGGTTCAGAACGTCGTGAGACAGTTCGGTCCCTATCCGTCGCGGGCGTAGGAAATTTGAGAGGATCTGCTCCTAGTACGAGAGGACCAGAGTGGACTTACCGCTGGTGTACCAGTTGTCTTGCCAAAGGCATCGCTGGGTAGCTATGTAGGGAAGGGATAAACGCTGAAAGCATCTAAGTGTGAAGCCCACCTCAAGATGAGATTTCCCATGATTTAATATCAGTAAGAGCCCTGAGAGATGATCAGGTAGATAGGTTAGGAGTGGAAGTGTGGTGACACATGTAGCGGACTAATACTAATAGCTCGAGGACTTATCCAAAGTAACTGAGACGAATTGACAGCGCGTCGGAAACTTGTTAGACTATATAGGTATTCAATTTTGATTGGATAATCAATCAGAGTTAAGTGATGATAGCCTAGGAGATACACCTGTTCCCATGCCGAACACAGCAGTTAAGCCCTAGAACGCCTGAAGTAGTTGGGGGTTGCCCCCTGTTAGATATGGTAGTCGCTTAGCAAAAGGGAGTTTAGCTCAGCTGGGAGAGCATCTGCCTTACAAGCAGAGGGTCAGCGGTTCGATCCCGTTAACTCCCATTAAGAAGGTAAATATACCAAAGGTCCCGTGGTGTAGCGGTTATCACGTCGCCCTGTCACGGCGAAGATCGCGGGTTCGATTCCCGTCGGGACCGTTAGACTCGTTAGCTCAGTTGGTAGAGCATCTGACTTTTAATCAGAGGGTCACTGGTTCGAGCCCAGTACGGGTCATATAAATATGCGGGTTTGGCGGAATTGGCAGACGCACCAGATTTAGGATCTGGCGCTTAACGGCGTGGGGGTTCAAGTCCCTTAACCCGCATTAATAAGAAAGTAGCCGGCTTAGCTCAGTTGGTAGAGCATCTGATTTGTAATCAGAGGGTCGCGTGTTCAAGTCATGTAGCCGGCATAGGATACTCTTTATGCGAACGTAGTTCAGTGGTAGAACATCACCTTGCCAAGGTGGGGGTCGCGGGTTCGAACCCCGTCGTTCGCTTGTAGAGGCCGGGGTGGCGGAACTGGCAGACGCACAGGACTTAAAATCCTGCGAAGGGTAACTTTCGTACCGGTTCGATTCCGGTCCTCGGCAGAAAATTTAATAAGATGCACCCTTGGCTCAACTGGATAGAGTACCTGACTACGAATCAGGCGGTTGCAGGTTCGAATCCTGCAGGGTGCATATTTCGGGAAGTAGCTCAGCTTGGTAGAGCACTTGGTTTGGGACCAAGGGGTCGCAGGTTCGAATCCTGTCTTCCCGATTGATGGCGGTGTAGCTCAGCTGGCTAGAGCGTCCGGTTCATACCCGGGAGGTCGGGGGTTCGATCCCCTTCGCCGCTATAAGATATTATGGATGATTTTGGACCTTTAGCTCAACTGGTTAGAGCACTCGGCTCATAACCGAGCGGTCGTAGGTTCGAGTCCTACAAGGTCCATGTGTTTTAATATATTATAATTTGGAGGATTACCCAAGTCCGGCTGAAGGGAACGGTCTTGAAAACCGTCAGGCGTGTAAAAGCGTGCGTGGGTTCGAATCCCACATCCTCCTTTAATATTGTTGACGCGGGATGGAGCAGCTAGGTAGCTCGTCGGGCTCATAACCCGAAGGTCGTAGGTTCAAATCCTGCTCCCGCAATAGAAGGCTCGGTAGCTCAGTTGGTAGAGCAATGGATTGAAGCTCCATGTGTCGGCGGTTCGATTCCGTCTCGCGCCATTAGTTTTATATTTTATTATGCGGGTGTAGTTTAGTGGTAAAACTACAGCCTTCCAAGCTGTTGTCGCGAGTTCGATTCTCGTCACCCGCTTTATATCATTGGTTATCCAAGTTTTCTTGGGCGCATAGCTCAGCTGGTTAGAGCGCACGCCTGATAAGCGTGAGGTCGGTGGTTCGAGTCCACTTGTGCCCATACATGGAATGGAGAATTACTCAAGAGGCTGAAGAGGACGGTTTGCTAAATCGTTAGGTCGGGTAACTGGCGCAAGGGTTCGAATCCCTTATTCTCCGTGCTATTTTGAAGCGAGATTATCTTTGGATATCTCGTTTTATTTTTTATATTCTAGGATAGTTGGTGCAAAATCTTGAAAAAATTAAGAATCTCTCGTTTTGTTTTTTTTGCGGTATTGATTTTATTGCTTTTGGGCATGTCTTTAGCTTTTTTATTTAGAAATTCTGGGGTGGTTTCTGCAATCTCTTCCCCTATAAGGAGCGTTGTTGCTCGCGTGGATTCCGTGGTTTCTGCTCCTTTTCGTTTCTTAGATTCTGCTAATGAGGAAATTAGAGATCTTTTTAATACGTATTCTGAGAACAAGGAATTAAAGCAAAAAGTTGCAGAATTTGAGGATCAAAGTGAATTAATTGCTTCTTTAAAAGAAGAAAATGAAGAGCTTAATGGTGAGATTGGAGCTTCATCATCAATTACTTCTCAATTTTCAGCTACTGGAAAGGTTATTGTCCGAAGTCCCGTTTCTTGGTATGATTCGTTAACTGTTAAGCTAGGAAAGAAGAATAATATAACGAAAAAAATGTTGGCTTTATCGGGTGGTGGTCTAATCGGTACGGTATCTGATGTGGATTCTACGACTTCGAGTATAACACTTTTATCAAACGGTTCAGATTTTAATATTCCAATTAAGATTGCGACCTCTTCAGCAGAAGTTTATGGTTTATTGGAATCTTATGATTCGGATAAAAAATGTTTTGTAATTACAAATTTAAATTCTTCTGTGGATATTGAAGAAGGAGATAGTGTTGTAACGAGTGGGCTAGATGGAGATACTGTTGCCAATATTTCTGTCGGTACGGTTTCTAGTGTAAAAAATAGTTCAGAAAGTTTGGAGCGTGTTGTCTATGTGACTCCGACAGCAGACTTCTCTGATATTTCTTATGTAACAATTGTTGGTGATTAAAGTGAAATTTTATAAAAATAAGTATTTTTTACTATTGTTACTTTTCCTATTAATGTTAATTGATGGACAACTATCTTTTTTAGCGAGTTCGATATTTTCTTATCATTTGACGGTTTCTAGTCATTTATTGCTATTAGCTGTTTTGTACTTTTATCACGATAAGAATAAATATTTTATGTTTATCAGCTCGCTTGTTTTGGGTGGGATATTTGATATTTACTATTTAAACCGAATTGGTTTAGTTATCTTTTTGCTACCGATTCTAGTCATTTTTACTAGTAAAATTAGTAAAAATTTCTTTGTGAGCAATTTTCAAACATTAATCTTTTATATTATTGTTTTGTTTTTGTTTGAAATTATTGGGGAATTAGGAGCTATTCTACTTGGAATGACAACGATGTCAATGACCTATTTTATAGCTTATTGCTTTGCACCAACTCTTATCTACAATATTCTTATGTACTTAATCTTCCGAAAAGTGTTTAAAAAAGTATTTTTGGAAAGTTAGATTACCAGAACAAAACACAAATGTAACAATCACGTAATATTAATTGCGTGATTTTTTGGTAAAATAATAATGTCTTATCAAAAAAGGAGTAGTTTAATTTATATGAAAAAAAGAATTTTATCAGCTGTTCTTGTCAGTGGTGTAACACTTGGAACGGCAGCCACTACAGTAAATGCGGATGATTATGACACACAAATCACTGCACAAGATGCGGTCATCAGTAATCTTACATCTGAGCAAGCAGCTGCTCAAAGTCAAGTTGATGCTCTTCAAGAACAAGTGACTTCACTTCAATCACAACAAGCTGAATTGGGAGCACAAAACGCTCAACTCGAAGCAGAATCTCAAAAATTGGGCGAAGAAATTCAAGCTCTTTCAAGCAAGATTGTTGCTCGTAATGAATCTTTGAAAAAACAAGCACGCAGTGCTCAAAAAACTAACACAGCTACAAGCTACATTAATACTATCCTGAATTCTAAATCAATTTCAGATGCTATTAATCGTGTAGCTGCTGTTCGTGAAGTTGTTTCTGCAAACGAAAAAATGTTGGAACAACAAGAAGCAGATAAAGCTGCTATCGAACAAAAACAAGCTGAAAACCAAGAAGCTATCAATACAGTAGCTGCTAATAAAGCAACTATTGACCAAAACCAAGCAGCTTTGACAACACAACAAGCTGAATTGGAAGCAGCTCAATTGAACTTGTCAGCTCAATTAGCAACTGCAGAAGATGAAAAAGCAAGCTTAGTAGCTCAAAAAGAAGCTGCTGAACAAGCTGCTGCTGAAGCACAAGCAGCACAGGCTGCTGCTGAAGCACAAGCTGAATCTGTAGCACAAGCACAAGCTGAATCTGTAGCACAAGCACAAGCTGCTGTTCAAAATGGTACAGCAACTACAGATACTTCAGCTCAAGCTTCAACTCCAGCTCAAGCAGCACCAGCACAAACTGCTGCTAAACCAGCTGCTTCAACTTCATCATCAGTTGTTAAACCATCTTCAGTAACACCAACTACTAACACAGCAGGTAACACTTACCCAGTAGGTCAATGTACTTGGGGTGTTAAATCACTTGCTTCATGGGTTGGTAACTATTGGGGTAATGCTAACCAATGGATTGCTAGCGCACGAGCTGCCGGTCACTCTGTAGGTACTACACCACAAGCTGGTGCAGTAGCTGTATGGCCGTACGATGGTGGTTGTGGACACGTTGCATACGTAACAGCTGTTCAAAGCTCAACTAACATCCAAGTTATGGAAGCTAACTATGCTGGTAACTCATCAATCGATAACTACCGTGGATGGTTCAACCCAACTTCATCAACTTGGGGTGGCGGAACTGTTTACTACATCTATCAATAATAAATATTTGAGAAGGAATTTTCCTTCTCTTTTTTCTTTTTACTCGGATTTCCTTGTATTTATAGGGATTTAACGGATTTGTCATTGAAAAATACTTGAAAAAACGTTAAAATGGTATAGGATAAAAACTTTGGAGGAAATCATGTCTTATTCTGATTTAAAATTGTTTGCCTTATCGTCAAACAAAGAATTAGCAGAAAAAGTAGCTTCAGCTATGGGAATTCAACTCGGAAAATCAACTGTTCGTCAATTTTCTGATGGTGAAATCCAAGTAAACATTGAAGAATCAATTCGCGGCGACCATGTCTTTATTTTGCAGTCAACTAGCTCATCAGTTAACGATAACTTGATGGAAATCTTGATTATGGTTGATGCGCTTAAACGTGCTAGTGCTGAAAAAATTAGTGTGGTTATTCCTTACTATGGTTATGCTCGTCAAGACCGTAAAGCTCGTTCACGTGAACCGATTACTTCTAAATTAGTAGCTAATATGCTTGAAGTTGCAGGAGTTGATCGTCTTTTGACTGTTGATTTGCACGCCGCTCAAATTCAAGGGTTCTTTGATATTCCAGTTGATCATTTGATGGGTGCTCCATTGATCGCTGATTACTTTGATCGTCATGGATTGGTTGGAGACGATGTTGTTGTTGTTAGTCCTGACCATGGTGGTGTGACACGTGCTCGTAAATTGGCACAATTCCTCCAAACACCGATTGCTATCATTGATAAACGTCGTAGTGTTACTAAAATGAATACCAGTGAAGTTATGAACATCATTGGTAATGTTAAAGGTAAAAAATGTATCTTGATTGATGATATGATTGACACGGCAGGTACTATTTGTCACGCAGCGGATGCTCTTGCTGAAGCTGGTGCAACAGCGGTGTATGCATCATGTACTCACCCTGTTCTTTCTGGTCCTGCACTTGAAAATATTGAAAAATCAGCTATTCAAAAATTGGTTGTTTTGGATACTATCTATCTTCCAGAAGAACGTTTGATTGACAAGATTGAACAAATTTCAATCGCTGAATTAATTGCTGAAGCAATTACTCGTATTCACGAAAAACGTTCTTTGTCACCATTATTTGAAATGGGAACTGCTAAATAAGACGACTTTTATTAGCTTTCATGTTAAAAACCGTTGGATTTTTGCCTGACGGTTTTTCTGTTTAAATTATTTTGGACAATATTAACATGTGGATAATTTAATAAAATCTTTTTAAAGATAGAGCTGTGGATAAGTCTAAAAAGGCTGTTTAATTATCTGAATTTTATGTATAATAGATGTAATTAGATTTTGAGGTGAGACTATGAGTTTAACAAACCGTTTTAATAAAAACTTAGATAAAATCGAAGTATCATTGATTCGTCAATTTGACCAATCAATTTCAGACGTGCCAAGGATTATGAAGTTAACTTTGGGTGAGCCTGATTTTACAACTCCTGACCATGTAAAAGGAGCTGGCAAAGCGGCTATTGATGCGAATCAATCACATTATACTGGTATGGCAGGGTTGCCAGCGCTTCGCCAAGCTGCTGCAGATTTTGTGAAGTCAAAATACAATTTGTCTTACAATCCTGACAATGAAATTTTGGTTACGATTGGTGCAACGGAAGCTTTGTCAGCGACTTTGACAGCGATTTTGGAACAAGGTGATACGGTTCTTTTGCCAGCGCCAGCTTATCCTGGGTATGAGCCAATTGCAAATCTTGTTGGTGCTGAAATTGTTGAAATTGATACAACGGCAAATGATTTCGTATTGACACCAGAAATGCTTGAAAAAGCGATTTTGGAACAAGGTGATAAATTAAAAGCAGTTTTACTTAATTATCCAACTAATCCAACTGGTGTGACTTATTCACGTGAGCAAATTAAGGCTTTGGCTGATGTTCTTAAAAAATATGATGTTTTTGTTATCTCAGATGAAGTGTATTCTGAATTGACTTATAATGATGAACCGCATGTGTCAATTGCTGAATATCTTCCAGAGCAAACGATTTTGATTAATGGGCTTTCAAAATCTCATGCTATGACTGGTTGGCGAATTGGTTTGATTTTTGCGCCAGCTATTTTCACAGCACAGTTGATTAAGAGTCACCAATATTTGGTAACGGCTGCTGCGACAATGACTCAATTTGCTGCGATTGAAGCTCTTTCTGCTGGTAAAGATGATGCACTACCGATGAAAGTTGAATATATCAAACGTCGTGATTATATTATTGATAAGATGTCTGCTCTTGGCTTTAAGATTATTAAACCAGACGGTGCTTTTTACATTTTTGCGAAAATTCCTGCTGGTTATGAACAAGATTCGTTTAAGTTCTGTCAAGATTTTGCGCGTGAAAAAGCAGTTGCTTTCATTCCTGGTGTGGCTTTTGGTAAGTATGGTGAGGGTTATCTACGTCTTTCTTATGCGGCTAGCATGGAAACAATCACAACAGCGATGGAACGCTTGAAAGAATTTATGGAAGAACATGCAAACTAAGGAAACTTATGGTCTTGTCCTCTATAATCGTAATTATCGTGAGGATGATAAGCTAGTCAAAATTTTTACAGAAACCAATGGAAAGCATATGTTTTTTGTTAAACATGCTGGTAAATCTCGGTTTAATTCTGTTATTCAGCCGTTAACGGTGGCAAAATTTATTTTAAAAATTAATGATACAGGTCTGTCTTTCGTTGAAGATTATAAGGAAGTTGAGTCTTTTAAGGAAATTAATGCAGATTTGTTTAAGTTGTCCTATGCTTCTTATGTGACAGCATTGGCGGATGCAGCTGTGCCAGATGGTGTGGCAGACCTGCAGTTGTTTGCATTTGTTAATAAGACGCTTTCCTTAATGGAAGAGGGACTTGACTACGAAATTTTGACTAATATTTTTGAGATTCAACTTTTAGAACGATTTGGTGTTAGTCTTAATTTTCATGAGTGTGCTTTTTGTCATCGGGCTGGATTGCCCTTTGACTTTTCGCACAAATATTCTGGTCTGCTTTGTCCAGAGCATTATGGTAAAGATGATTATCGTAGTCATCTTGATCCGAATGTGCTGTACCTGGTGGACCAATTTCAAGCCATTCATTTTGATGAATTAAAGACGATTTCAGTTAAGCCTGAGATGAAACAAAAATTGCGTTTATTTATTGATGATATTTATGATAATTATGTCGGTCTTCGTTTGAAAAGTAAAAAATTCATTGATGATTTAGGGGCTTGGGGAAATATTATGAAATAATGGTTGTTAGTGCTGCTTGATTTGTAGAGTGAGCACTGACAGCTTTTTATTTAGAGGTGTGTCATTGAGAAGACATCTTTTTGAAAAGGTATTGTGATATTTTCTGGAACTGAAAAAAATTGGGAATCATGCTATAATGAAGTGATAATGTTTTGTGAGGAAAAAATTGATATGAAAAAAATTGCTGTTGATGCTATGGGTGGCGACAATGCCCCTAAAGCTATTATCGAAGGAGTTAATCGTGCGTTAGCAGAATTCTCAGATATTGAAATTCAACTTTATGGAGATGAATCTAAGATAAAAGAGTATTTGACTGCAACAGAGCGTGTTTCAATTATTCATACAGAAGAAAAAATTAATTCAGATGATGAACCAGCTAAAGCTATTCGTCGTAAGAAGAAAGCTAGCATGGTACTTGGGGCACAAGCTGTAAAAGAAGGAACAGCAGATGCTGTCATTTCAGCAGGGAATACAGGTGCGCTCCTTGCGGCAGGGCTATTCGTTGTTGGGCGTATTAAAGGTATTGATCGTCCAGGGCTTATGTCCACTTTGCCAACACTCGATGGTAAAGGGTATGATATGTTGGACCTTGGGGCTAATGCTGAGAATACCCCTAAACATTTACATCAGTATGCTATTTTAGGGTCATTTTATGCGAAGAATGTTCGTGATATTACTAAGCCACGTGTTGGTTTGCTTAATAACGGAACTGAGGTAACGAAAGGTGATCCACTTCATAAAGAAGCTTATGCGCTATTAGCAGAAGATGCTTCTTTGAACTTTGTCGGAAATGTTGAAGCGCGTGATTTGATGAATGATGTTGCAGACGTTGTGGTATCGGATGGTTTCACGGGAAACGCTGTCTTAAAAACAATGGAAGGAACTGCTCTTAATATTATGGGAAGCTTGAAATCTTCTATTAAATCAGGTGGATGGAAAGCTAAATTAGGAGCCCTTCTATTAAAAGATAGTTTGTATAGTCTAAAAGATACTATGGATTATTCAAGTGCAGGTGGTGCGGTTCTTTTTGGTCTTAAAGCACCTGTTGTGAAATGCCATGGTTCAAGTGATGCGCAAGCTGTTTACTATACTATTAGACAAGCTCGTAAGATGTTAGATACAAATGTTGTTGGTCAATTGGTTGAAGCATTCACACCAAAAGACTAATGAAAAGGGAGGATGAAACGACAAAAGAGGCTATTTTTAAAAGGATTAGTTTCATCATTAAGGAGCAAATGAATAAACCAGATATGAAGATTACACAAACTACAAGTCTTCATGATGATTTGGGAGTTGATTCAATTGCTTTGATGGAATTCATCATTAATTTAGAAGATGAGTTTCGTTTGGAAATCCCTGATGAAGATGTTGAAAACATGAAATGTATGGGAGAAATGATGGAATATCTCTATGATTGCGTAAATTAATCAAAAACGTTCGTTAATTTCGAACGTTTTTATTTTTATTTCGTTAAAAAGTCTGCTAAATGTTGAATTTGGTAACATCATATGTTAAAATTTAGTAGAATAAAAGCGAAAGGCGAACAAAAACATGTTACGGCAACTTATTTATATGGGAAAAGCAAAAGATATTTACACTACATCAGAAGATGAGAATTTGATTGTTTCAGTCTATAAAGACCAAGCGACAATGCTTAATGGTGCTCGTAAAGAGACTATTAAAGGTAAAGGCGTTCTTAACAATCAAATCTCATCTTTAATTTTTACGAAATTGAATGAAGCAGGTGTGGCGACTCACTTTGTTAAACAATTGTCAGAAACCGAACAATTAAATAAAAAAGTTGATATTGTTCCACTTGAAGTTGTTTTGCGTAATGTTACTGCAGGTTCATTCTCAAAACGCTTTGGTGTTGAAGAAGGAATCAAATTAGATACTCCAATCGTTGAATTTTACTACAAAAATGATGATTTGGATGACCCATTTATCAATGATGAACACGTAAAATTCCTTGGTATTGCAAGTGATGAAGATATTGCTTATATCAAAGCAGAAACACGTCGTATTAATGACCTTTTGAAAGATTGGTTCAGTCAAATTAGTCTTAATTTGATTGATTTCAAATTGGAATTTGGTAAAGACAAAGATGGCAAAATTATTCTTGCGGATGAATTTTCACCAGATAACTGCCGTCTTTGGGATGCTGAAGGTCATCACATGGATAAAGATGTTTTCCGTCGTGATTTAGGTAGTTTGACAGATGTTTACGAAGTTGTCCTTGAAAAACTCAAAGGGCTTAACTAAAAACTGTGATTTCTAATTAAGTAGAAAGAAGAATTCTAAAAAGGGTAAAAAATGAATAAACGAATTTTCGTTGAGAAAAAATCAAATTTTAACATTAAGGCTCAGGCGCTTGTTAAAGAACTCAAACACAATCTTCAATTAACAAGTTTAACTGATTTACGCATTATTCAAGTTTACGATGTTTTTAATTTAGCAGATTCGCTTTTCGAACGTGCTGAAAAACACATTTTTTCTGAACAAGTAACGGATAATATTTTGGATGAGAGTGATGTGGTTGCTGAACTTGCTAACTATGCCTTCTTTGCCATTGAATCACTTCCGGGTCAATTTGACCAACGTGCAGCGTCATCACAAGAAGCATTGCTTCTTCTTGGCAGTAGTAATGATGTAACAGTTAATACGGCTCAACTTTATCTTGTTAACAAGGATATTGATATTGCTGAACTTGATGCGGTTAAGAATTATCTTCTTAATCCAGTAGATTCTCGTTTTAAAGATATTACAACAGGAATTGCGTCACAGGCATTTTCAGAATCAGACAAAACGATTCCAAATCTTGATTTCTTCAAGACTTATACAGCGACTGAATTTGCTGATTATAAAGCTGAACAAAGTTTGGCGATGGAGGTTGATGACCTTGTCTTTATCCAAGAGTACTTCAAATCAATTGGGCGCGTGCCAACGGAAACAGAATTGAAAGTTTTGGATACTTATTGGTCAGACCACTGCCGCCACACAACTTTCGAAACTGAGCTTAAACATCTTGATTTCTCAGCGTCTAAATTCCAAAAACAATTACAGGCAACTTATGATAAATATATTGCTATGCGTGATGAACTTGGACGTTCTGAAAAGCCACAAACATTGATGGACATGGCGACAATCTTTGGTCGTTATGAACGTGCGAATGGTCGCTTGGACGATATGGAAGTGTCAGACGAAATTAACGCATGTTCTGTTGAAATTGAAGTTGATGTGAACGGTGTTAAAGAACCATGGCTTTTGATGTTCAAGAATGAAACACACAATCACCCAACGGAAATTGAACCATTTGGTGGTGCCGCAACGTGTATCGGTGGTGCAATCCGCGACCCATTGTCAGGACGTTCTTATGTTTATCAAGCGATGCGTATTTCAGGTGCTGGTGATATTACAACACCAATTTCAGAAACACGTCTTGGTAAATTGCCACAACAAGTGATTTCTAAAACAGCGGCACATGGTTATTCTTCATATGGTAACCAAATCGGTCTTGCTACAACTTATGTTAAAGAATATTTCCACCCGGGATTCGTCGCTAAACGTATGGAACTCGGTGCCGTTGTTGGTGCAGCTCCTAAGGGAAATGTTGTTCGTAAGAAACCAGAAGCTGGTGATGTGATTATTCTCCTCGGTGGTAAAACTGGTCGTGACGGTGTCGGTGGTGCAACTGGTTCATCTAAAGTTCAAACGGTTGAATCTGTTGAAACAGCTGGTGCAGAAGTACAAAAAGGGAATGCCATTGAAGAACGTAAAATTCAACGTCTTTTCCGTAATGGTAATGTGACTCGCCTCATAAAAAAATCAAACGACTTTGGTGCTGGTGGTGTCTGTGTGGCAATTGGTGAATTAGCTGACGGTCTTGAAATCGATCTTGACAAAGTGCCTTTGAAATACCAAGGACTTAATGGAACTGAAATTGCCATTTCTGAATCACAAGAACGTATGGCTGTCGTGGTTTGTCCGAAAGATGTTGAGGATTTCGTGGCAGAATGTCATAAAGAAAATATTGATGCGGTAGTGGTTGCCACAGTTACTGAAAAACCAAATCTTGTTATGACTTGGAATGATCAAACAATCGTTGATATTGAACGTCGTTTCCTTGATACAAACGGTGTGCGCGTGGTGGTTGATGCTAATGTTGTTGACAGTCAAGTTGACATGCCAGAACAACGTACCACTTCAGCTGCGACACTTGAATCTGATACTGTAAATGTTCTTTCTGACCTTAATCACGCTAGTCAAAAAGGTTTACAAACCATCTTTGATAGCTCTGTTGGTCGTTCAACGGTTAATCATCCGATTGGTGGTCGTTATCAAATCACACCAACAGAAAGTTCAGTTCAAAAACTTCCTGTTCAAAACGGTGTAACAACAACAACGTCAGTTATGGCACAAGGGTTCAACCCTTATATTGCTGAATGGTCACCATATCATGGTGCAGCTTATGCTGTTATCGAAGCAACAGCGCGTTTGGTGGCAACAGGTGCGAATTGGTCTAAAGCACGCTTCTCTTATCAAGAATATTTCCAACGTATGGGTAAACAAGCTGAACGCTTTGGACAACCAGTCTCAGCCCTTCTTGGGTCAATCGAAGCGCAATTGCAACTTGGTTTACCATCAATTGGTGGTAAAGACTCAATGTCTGGTACATTTGAAGAATTGACAGTACCACCAACATTGGTTGCTTTTGGTGTGACAACAGCTGATAGTCGTAATGTTCTTTCGCCAGAATTTAAAGCAGCAGATGAATACATTTACTACATTCCAGGGCAAGCTATTTCACAAGAGATTGATTTTGATTTGATTAAAGCTAATTTTGCTAAATTTGAAGCGATTCAAAAAGCACACCATATCACATCAGCTTCAGCTGTTAAATATGGTGGTGTGATTGAAAGCTTGGCACTTGCAGCTTTTGGTAACCATATCGGAGCTAAAGTAGAATTGGGAGAGCTTGCAACTAGCTTGACAGCACAACTCGGTGGCTTTATCTTTACCTCTACTGAAGAAATTGCTGAAGTTAGCAAAATCGGTGAAACAACAGCTGACTTTACACTTGCTGTCAATGGTGTCAACCTTGCAGGCGATAAACTTTTGTCAGCCTTTGAGGGCAAACTTGAAGATGTTTATCCAACTGAATTTGAACAGAGTACAAAACTTGAAGATGTTCCAGCAGTTGCTTCGGATGCAGTGATTAAAGCAAGTGAAAAAGTTGCTGAACCATTGGTTTACATCCCAGTATTCCCTGGTACAAACTCAGAGTACGATTCAGCTAAAGTCTTTGAACAAGCAGGTGCAAAAGTTAACTTGGTACCATTTGTGACACTTGATGAAGCAGCTATTGAAGCATCTGTTGACACAATGGTTGACAATATCAGCAAAGCTAACATCATCTTCTTTGCAGGTGGTTTCTCAGCTGCTGATGAACCAGACGGTTCGGCTAAATTCATTGTCAACATCTTGTTGAGCCAAAAAGTCCGCGCAGCTATTGACAGCTTTATTGAAAAAGGCGGTCTTATTATCGGTATCTGTAATGGATTCCAAGCCCTTGTGAAATCAGGTCTGCTTCCATACGGTAACTTTGAAGATGCGACTGAAACAAGCCCAACTCTTTTCTACAATGATGCTAACCAACACGTGGCGAAAATGGTTGAAACACGTATTGCCAATACGAATTCACCTTGGCTTGCAGGTGTTGAAGTGGGTGACGTTCATGCTATTCCAGTATCACATGGTGAAGGTAAATTCGTCGTAACAGATGAAGAATTTGCAGAACTTCGTGATAATGGACAAATCTTCAGCCAATACGTTGACTTTGACGGTAAACCAAGTATGGATTCTAAATACAATCCAAACGGTTCTGTTAATGCGATTGAAGGTATCACAAGTAAGAACGGTCAAATTATTGGTAAAATGGGACATTCAGAACGTTACGAAGACGGTCTTTTCCAAAATATTCCAGGAAATAAAGACCAACACTTGTTCCGTAGCGCCGTTGAATATTTTACTAAAGGGTAATACTATTTTTAAAAATATATTTTATAGAAATGACATGACTGCGATTTCGTCTTGAAATTCTAAATACAAATACATAGGCAAGAGATCTGAGGCTTGTCTCAGCCTCTTTTGTCAACTTATCAAAAGGAGAAAAAATTCCTTATAATTTAGTTCTAGGTAATAAAAATAATGATATACGAAGTTAAATCTCTAAATGAAGAATGTGGTGTTTTTGGGATTTGGGGGCATCCTCAAGCAGCTCAAGTGACTTATTTTGGGCTCCACAGTCTTCAACACCGCGGTCAAGAAGGAGCTGGTATCGTCACAAACGATAACGGCAAACTTCTTCAGCACCGTAATACTGGTCTTCTTTCAGAAGTATTTAAAAATCCTGCTGATTTGGAAAAATTAACAGGAACTGCAGCTATTGGTCACGTTCGCTATGCGACTGCTGGCTCTGCGTCTATTAATAATATTCAACCATTTCTTTACAACTTTACAGATGAACAATTTGGTCTTTGCCACAATGGTAATCTGACAAATGCCGTATCATTAAAAAAAGAACTTGAAGATGAAGGAGCGATTTTCAATGCCTCATCAGATACTGAAATTCTAATGCATTTGATTCGCCGTAGCCCTAATCCTGAGTTTATCGGTAAAGTCAAAGAAGCGTTGAACACTGTCAAAGGTGGCTTTGCTTATCTTTTGATGACAGAAGATAAATTGATTGCTGCACTTGACCCAAATGGTTTTCGTCCGTTGTCAATTGGGCAAATGGCAAATGGTGCTTGGGTAGTATCAAGCGAAACGTGTGCCTTTGAAGTGGTTGGTGCTAAATGGGTTCGTGATGTAAAACCAGGAGAACTTGTTATCATTGATGACAATGGCATTCAATATGACACTTACACAAACGATACACAGCTTGCTATCTGTTCAATGGAATATATCTATTTTGCACGTCCTGACAGTGATATTTATGGTGTCAATGTTCACACGGCTCGTAAAAATATGGGGAAACGTTTGGCACAGGAATTTCAACATGAAGCTGATATTGTTGTTGGTGTACCGAATTCATCACTTTCAGCAGCGATGGGATTTGCTGAAGAATCAGGTCTCCCAAATGAAATGGGCTTGGTGAAAAATCAGTACACACAACGTACTTTCATTCAACCGACACAAGAGTTGCGTGAGCAAGGTGTTCGCATGAAGCTCTCAGCCGTATCTGGTGTTGTTAAAGGTAAGCGTGTGGTCATGGTTGATGATTCTATCGTGCGTGGAACTACATCACGCCGTATCGTTCGTTTGCTTCGTGAAGCTGGTGCGACAGAAGTTCATGTGGCAATCGGTAGTCCAGAATTGAAATACCCATGTTTCTACGGTATCGATATTCAAAATCGTCGTGAATTGATTTCAGCTAACCACACTAAAGATGAAGTTTGTGAGATTATCGGTGCTGATAGCTTGACTTACTTGTCAATTGACGGTTTGATTGAATCAATCGGTCTTGATACAGATGCGCCAAATGGTGGTTTGTGTGTAGCTTACTTTGATGGTAAGTATCCAACACCACTTTACGATTACGAAGAAGCTTACCTCAAGAGCTTAGAAGAAAAAACAAGCTTCTATATTCATGAAGTTAATGAAAATAAATAGAACTGTTTAATAGCTCTGCTATTTCCCAAAAGGAGAAAAATATTATGACAAAAAATGCTTATGCTCCACGTCTTACCACTGACTAAAGGCTAAAGCATTTGTCAGTGGACGCTTTGTCCTATGGGACCAAAGCTAAAGACCTGACTAGTTTTTTCAGTCAAAATGATGGTTTGACTGAAAAAACGTCGCAATCTCCAAAATGGTTTTTTGACAAAAAAAGAGAAGGAAAATTATTATGACAAAAAATGCTTATGCTCAATCTGGTGTTGATGTTGAAGTGGGTTATGAAGTTGTTGCACGTATCAAAAAACACGTTGCGCGTACTGAGCGTGCAGGTGTTATGGGAGCTCTTGGTGGCTTTGGTGGTATGTTCGACCTTACGAAAACAGGTGTGAAAGAACCTGTTTTGATTTCAGGAACTGATGGTGTGGGAACAAAACTCATGCTTGCCATTAAATATGATAAACACGATACAATCGGTCAAGACTGTGTTGCCATGTGTGTTAATGACATCATTGCAGCTGGTGCGGAACCGCTTTACTTCCTAGATTACATTGCAACTGGTAAAAATGAACCTGCCAAACTTGAACAAGTCGTTGCAGGTGTTGCTGAAGGTTGTGTTCAATCTGGCGCAGCTCTTATCGGTGGTGAAACTGCTGAAATGCCTGGTATGTATGGTGAAGATGATTATGATTTGGCTGGTTTTGCAGTAGGTGTTGCTGAAAAATCACAAATCATTGATGGTTCAAAAGTTTCTGATGGTGACGTTCTTCTTGGACTTGCTTCAAGTGGGATTCATTCAAATGGTTATTCACTTGTCCGTCGTGTCTTTGCTGATTACACAGGTGAAGAAGTGCTTCCTGAACTTGAAGGCAAAAAATTAAAAGAAGTTCTTCTTGAACCAACACGTATCTACGTTAAAGCGGTGCTTCCACTTATCAAAGAAGAATTGGTTAACGGTATTGCTCACATTACTGGTGGTGGTTTTATTGAAAATGTCCCACGTATGTTTGCGGGTGATTTAGCTGCTGAAATCGAAGAAGATAAAGTTCCTGTTCTTCCAATTTTTAAAGCTCTTGAAAAATATGGCCAAATCAAACACGAAGAAATGTTTGAAATCTTCAACATGGGGATTGGTTTGATGTTGGCAGTTAGCCCTGATAAGGTTGAGCGCGTGAAAGAATTGCTTGACGAACCGGTTTACGAACTTGGTCGTATTGTTAAAAAAGCTGATGGAAGTGTGGTGATTAAATAATGAAAAAAATCGCAGTTTTTGCGAGTGGTAATGGGTCAAATTTTCAAGTTATTGCGGAGCAATTTCCGGTTGAATTTGTCTTTTCAGACCACCGAGATGCCTATGTCTTAGAACGTGCAGAAAAACTTGGTGTGACAGCTCATGCTTTTGAGATCAAAGAATTTGACAATAAAGTAGCTTACGAAGAGGCTATTGTTACTTTGCTTGAAAAATATGATATTGATTTGATTTGCCTAGCTGGTTATATGAAGATTGTTGGTCCGACTTTGCTAGCAGCTTACGAAGGTCGTATCATCAATATTCACCCAGCTTATCCCCCTGAATTCCCAGGAGCCCATGGTATTGAGGATGCTTGGGAAGCAGGTGTTGACCAGTCTGGTGTTACCATTCACTGGGTTGACAATGGCGTTGACACGGGAAAAGTGATTAAACAAGTCCGTGTGCCTCGTCTAGCTGATGATACCATTAACAGTTTTGAAGCTCGTATTCATGAAAATGAGTATAAACTCTACCCAGAAGTTTTAGAGAGCTTAGGAGTTGAGAAAAAGTAGTCAGCGCATTTGATAGCGTAGCTATCAAATGCTAGCTTATTAGGAGATTATGATGATGAAAAAGATTTTGGTGTTTGTATTAACTTTTATTGTCGTTGCCTTTATAGTAAATGTACTATTTGGCAATCTTGAAAAACCATGGTGTCTTAGTTTAGCTTATGTTATCGGGCTTATTGCTGGCATTATGATTGACTGGTTTAAGTTTTATAGAAAGTAGGACTGAAATGACAAAACGTGCACTAATTAGTGTTTCTGATAAAGCGGGCATTGTTGAATTTGCTCAAGAATTGAAAAAACTTGGTTGGGATATTATCTCGACTGGTGGCACAAAAGTTGCGCTTGACAAAGCAGGTGTTGACACTATCGCGATTGATGATGTGACTGGCTTCCCAGAAATGATGGACGGTCGTGTGAAAACACTTCACCCAAATATTCATGGTGGTCTTTTGGCTCGTCGTGACCTTGACAGCCACCTTCAAGCTGCAAAAGATAACCACATTGAATTGATTGATCTTGTTGTGGTTAACCTTTACCCATTCAAAGAAACAATCTTGAAACCAGAAGTGACTTACGCTGATGCGGTTGAAAATATTGATATCGGTGGTCCTTCAATGCTTCGCTCTGCTGCTAAAAACCATGCTAGTGTAACAGTTGTCGTTGATCCAGCTGACTACGCTGTTGTTTTGGATGAATTGTCAGCTAATGGTGAAACAAGCTTTGAAACTCGCCAACGTTTGGCAGCAAAAGTTTTCCGTCATACAGCAGCTTATGATGCTTTAATTGCAGAATATTTCACAAAACAAGTTGGTGAAACAAAACCTGAAAAACTCACAATCACTTACGATTTGAAACAACCAATGCGTTATGGTGAAAATCCTCAACAAGATGCTGATTTCTACCAAAAAGCTTTGCCAACTGATTACTCAATTGCTTCTGCTAAACAATTGAATGGTAAAGAATTGTCATTTAACAACATCCGCGACGCTGATGCTGCAATCCGCATTATCCGTGATTTCAAAGACCATCCCACTGTTGTTGCCCTTAAACACATGAATCCGTGTGGTATCGGACAAGCTGATGATATTGAAACAGCTTGGGACTATGCTTATGAATCAGATCCAGTTTCAATCTTTGGTGGTATTGTTGTACTTAACCGCGAAGTTGATGTCGCAACAGCTAAGAAAATGCACGCTATCTTCCTTGAAATCATCATTGCACCAAGTTATTCAGAAGAAGCCCTTGAAATCTTGACAACTAAGAAGAAAAACTTGCGTATTCTTCAATTGCCATTTGAAGCTCAAGAGGCTAGCCAAGTTGAAAAAGAATACACTGGTGTTGTCGGTGGGCTTTTGGTTCAAAACCAAGATGTTGTCGAAGAAAATCCAGCTGATTGGAAAGTTGTAACAAAACGTCAACCAAACGACCAAGAAAAAACAGCGATTGAATTTGCTTGGAAAGCTATCAAATACGTGAAATCTAACGGTATTATTGTGACAAATGACCACATGACACTTGGTGTTGGTCCTGGTCAAACAAACCGTGTAGCTTCTGTTCGTATCGCTCTTGTTCAAGCCAAAGACCGTCTTGACGGTGCTGTCCTTGCTAGTGATGCCTTCTTCCCATTTGCGGACAACGTTGAAGAAATTGCTGCTGCAGGTGTGAAAGCAATCATCCAACCTGGTGGTTCAGTCCGTGACCAAGAATCTATTGATATGGCTGATAAATACGGCATTGCCATGGTATTTACAGGTGTTCGTCACTTCCGTCATTAAGATTAAGAGTTAATAATATAATAGCAAGCGCCTTAGCCAAATTGGTTGAGGCGCTTTTTAAGTTTTCTGAAAGAAAATTTTCAGTCTCTCTTAAGCAAGCTATCCTATACTAAAGATACTACTAAATAAACTTTTTTTCATACCCCTGAAAATCCTAATCTATTTTAGATTGGGATTTTTTGTGCAACGATTTTAGAGATAAAAAAGAAAGAACTCCGCTAGCGGAGCCCTTTCAGGAGATTATGAAAAAGAAAAGTTTTAGGATTGTTTACATTGTAAATTGGGTGCCTTAATTTTTTCTTAAAAATAAAAATAGAAGTTAGAGTATTTGTTGTGTGATAAGGCTCTATTTTTGTTATAATGATAAAAGAAGTTTTTAATAAATGAGTTATTGACTACGTAGGGAGAGAAAATGAAAAAAGTATGTTTTGTTTGTCTGGGAAATATTTGTCGTAGTCCAATGGCTGAATTTGTGATGAAAGATTTGGCTAGTGCTGAAGGGTGGCTGATTGAAAGCCGTGCAACTTCTGGCTGGGAACATGGTAATCCCATTCATCATGGAACGCAAAGTATTTTAAAAAAACATAACATTAGTTACGACAAGCACAAGTCATCTCAACAGATTTCGCGCAAAGATTTTTATGATTTTGATGTTATTATTGGTATGGATGTGAAAAATGTTGCAGATTTGAAACATATGTCACAAGGAAAGTATGATGACAAAATCTTTCTTTTTGTAAAAGGTGGTGTACGGATCCTTGGTTTACAGGTGATTTTGATGCGACCTATGATTTGGTTAAGTGTGGTTGTGAACAATGGCTAACGCGGCTAAAAAATTCTTAAAAAGAGAAGTTGAGCAAAAATGAAAAAAATAAAAATAACCAGAGGGCGCATAGAGCTTTTAACGGTTTTGATTCTTATCATCTGTGGTTTATCCGTTTTTACGCTATCAATGAAATCTAAAACAACGTTAACCTATGACAATGGTAACATAACCTACACAGGTTATGTTGTTAATCACCGTATGAATGGTCAGGGAAAATTGACTTATGAAAATGGTGATACCTATGAAGGTAATTTTGTAGATGGTGTTTTTGACGGTCAAGGAACTTTTACCTCGAATTCTGGTTGGACATATCAAGGAGAATTTAAAAATGGTCAGCCAGACGGTCAAGGAACTTTGACAGCGCAAAATGGAAAGGTATATACAGGAACCTTTAAACAGGGGATTTTTCAAAAATGAGAATAAAATGGTTTTCAATGGTTAGGGTGACGGGGCTCTTGCTCGTTTTGCTCTATCATTTCTTTAAAACGGCTTTTCCAGGCGGTTTTATTGGTGTTGATATTTTCTTTACATTTTCAGGATATTTGATTACGGCTTTACTGATTGATGAATATGCGAAAAACAAGAAAATTGATCTTTTAGGCTTTTACAAGAGGCGTTTTTATCGTATTGTGCCTCCGTTGGTGTTGATGATTCTTATCGTTATGCCGTTTACTTACTTGGTACGCAAAGACTACGTGGCAAGTATTGGTAGTCAAATTGCGGCAGCGGTAGGATTTACAACGAATTTTTATGAAATTATCATAGGCGGTAATTACGAAACGCAATTTATCCCACACCTCTTTGTTCATACATGGAGTTTGGCAATTGAGATGCATTTTTATTTGATTTGGGGATTTTTGGTTTGGTTTTTAGGAAAACATCGCGATAATGTAGCAAAATTCCGTAGTTTGATTTTTGCAGTTTCTGCAGCATTTTTTGCTGGAAGTTTCCTATCAATGTTTATCCAAGCATTTTTTGTTGACAACGTTTCGACAATTTACTTTTCATCTCTGTCCCATAGTTTTCCATTTTTCTTAGGAGCCATGGTGGCAACGATGACAGGAATTCGAGAAACAACGACTCGTTTCAAAAAGAATGTTCGTCTCTGGTCAATAAAACGCAGTATTTTGACAATGGTGCTAAGCTTTGCTTTGTTGCTACTGTTGACATTTGCTTTGAAATTTGACCAACGAATCACGTATTTGTTTGGCTTTGTATTAGCAAGTTTATTTGCAATGGTGATGATTTATGCGGCGCGTGTACTAAATGACCAAACACCTAATGCCAAAGAGCCCGCTATTATCAACTATTTGGCAGATGTTAGTTATGGTGTTTATCTTTTCCATTGGCCATTTTACATTATCTTCACGCAAGTAATATCAAATGGTTTAGCGGTATTGGTAACGGTTATCTTTTCATTGATATTTTCAACGCTGTCTTATTATGTATTGGAGCCATTTCTTGCTGGCAAGTCTGTCAAATTGCTTGGCTTGAATTTAGATTTACATCCTTATCAAAAATGGCTTTATGGTGGAGGAGCTTTGCTTGGTTTGGTGACAATTGTGACCATTATCATTTCACCAGCTGTTGGTGATTTTGAGACAAGTCTTTTGGTGAGTTCGCTCCAGCAAGCACAGACTAATTTGAATCGAACACATACTGTAACTGCTGGGGATGCAACGGCTTTAAGTGATGTTACTGTCATTGGAGATTCCGTAGCTCTTCGCTCAAATGCTGCATTTTCAAGCTTGCTTCCAGATACTCAAGTCGACGCTGCGGTTAGCCGAAGCTTTGATGATGCTTTTGAGATTTTCCAAAATGAAATTTCAAGCGGAACATTATCGCAAACAACAGTTCTTGCGGTGGGTGTTAATTCGCTAGATAATTACCAAGAAGATTTGCAGCAGTTTATTGCTGCTCTGCCAGATGGCTATCGTTTGATTATTGTGACACCTTACAATGCTAATAATGAAGCTCAAGTCAAAGAAGTTCGTGATTATGAGCTAACTTTGGCTGATACTTATAATTATGTTACGGTGGCAGATTGGTATAAAGCAGCAACTAAACACCCAGAAATCTGGAGTGGTACAGATGGCGTGCATTACAGCGATAGTGATACGACTGGTGCAGACCTTTATGTTAAAACGATTCAAAAAGCAATTGAAAAATCCGCTAAAAATCCAGCCAAAGGAGAATCGGATTCTTAGTTTCTTTCTTGTTCAAAACGTCAATTTTCTATCATTTTATGTAAGAAATAATAACATCGAAAAAGTTTCAAAAATCTATTTACAGTATAGGTTTGAAGCGTTATAATACAGGTGACATAGAACGTGAGAAGAAAGGAGAAAGAAAAAAGGTGGCTGATTTATTCTACGACGTCTTGGCGAGCGTCTGGATTTCTATTGCTAGTGTTGATTCACGTTGGGGAAAATAGGAAATTAAAGCACCTGTACGGGTGCTTTTTTTGATAATTGTCATAAATTTGTATAAATTTTCTGATAATTATGGTAAAATAGACAAAAGACTACTATATATGAGGAATTTGTGATGGCGTTAATTTACCAATCAACTCGTGATGAAAATAACAAAGTAACTGCTAGTCAAGCTATCTTACAAGGATTGGCAACTGACGGTGGTTTGTTTACCCCTGTCTCACTTCCAGAAGTGGCATTGGATTTTGAAACTTTAAAAGACGCTTCTTACCAAGAAGTGGCTAAGCTTGTATTGTCTGCATTTTTAGACGATTTCACAGAAGAAGAGTTGGCTTACTGTATTGATTCTGCTTACGATGCTAAATTTGATACACCAGAAATCGCACCGCTGGTTAAATTAGGTGACCAATATAATCTTGAACTTTTCCATGGGTCAACTATTGCGTTTAAAGACATGGCATTGTCAATCTTGCCCTACCTTTTGACAACGTCAGCTAAAAAACAAGGTGTTGATAACAAAATCGTGATTTTGACAGCGACATCAGGTGATACTGGTAAAGCTGCAATGGCTGGTTTTGCAGATGTCCCAGGAACAGAAATCATTGTTTTCTATCCAAAAGACGGTGTCAGCAAAATTCAAGAACTTCAGATGACAACACAAACTGGTAATAACACACACGTTGTAGCCATTACTGGCAACTTTGATGATGCGCAAACAGATGTAAAACGTATGTTTAACGACGTTGATTTGCGTGAAAAATTGCTTGCGCACAAGACACAATTTTCATCAGCGAACTCAATGAATGTTGGGCGTTTGGTACCACAAGTTGTTTATTATGTTTATGCTTATGCACAACTTGTTAAAGCTGGTCATATTAAAGCAGGCGACAAAGTAAACTTTACAGTTCCAACAGGAAACTTTGGTAACATTCTAGCAGCTTACTACGCAAGTCAAATCGGTGTCCCAGTTGGTAAATTAATCTGTGCTTCAAATGAAAACAAAGTTTTAACAGACTTCTTCACAACAGGGACTTATGATAAAAAACGTGAGTTTAAAGTCACAACAAGTCCTTCAATGGATATCTTGGCATCATCTAACTTAGAGCGTTTGATTTTCCATTTGTTGGGAAATGATGCTGCTAAGACGAAAGCATTGATGGAACAATTGGTTTCAGAGGGCGAATACACACTTCCTGATGTTGACCAATCGATTCTTGATTTATTTGAAGCAGGCTATGCAACAGAAGTTGAAACGTCTGCTGAAATCAAACGTGTCTATGAAGCATCTGATTACATTGAGGACCCACATACGGCAGTTGCGTCAGCTGTTTATCAAAAATACGCAGAGCGCGCAGGTGATAAAACACCAACTGTGATTGCTTCAACAGCAAGTCCATATAAATTCCCACGTGTGGCAGTTGAAGCTGTTAGTGGACAAGCACCTGCAGATGATTTTGTTGCTGTTAAGGAACTTGAAAATTTATCAGGTGTTGCCATTCCAAAAGCTGTCAATGGACTTGAAACAGCTGAGGTTCGTCACAAAACGGTTGTGGCAACAGGTGATATGCAAAAAGCAGTTGAACATTATTTAGGATTTTAAATTTATAAAAGTAGAAGCTGCGGCTGGTTCTCAGCTTTTCTTTCTGTTACGATAAGGGTATGAAACAAACAAAGAAAATTATTCACTTGGCTTTTCCTGCTATGATGGAAAATTGGCTGCAGATGCTGATGGGGGTGGTTGACAACTACCTTGTTGCTCAGGTTGGTTTGATTGCTGTTTCAGGTGTCTCTGTTGCTAATAATATTATTACAATTTATCAAGCTATTTTCATTGCTCTCGGAGCTGCGGTTTCAAGTCTGGTAGCTAAAAGTCGTGGTGAAAAAAATAATGAAAAGACGGTGCAATATCAGTCTGAGGCGATTTGGGTAACACTAGGTCTTAGTTTAGTTCTAGGGCTTTTTTCCTTGCTTTTTGGAAAAACAATTCTTCATTGGCTAGGAACAGAAACAATAGTCACACAAGCAGGTGGTCTGTATTTGGCGATTGTTGGTGGTTTGATTGTTAGTCTTGGTTTGATGACAACGCTAAGCGCGTTTTTGCGTGCTTTAGGCAAACCACAGTTACCAATGTATGTTAGTCTATTGAGCAATGTTTTAAATGCGATTTTTTCTGCGGTATCTGTTTTTGTTTTTCGCTGGGGTATTGCTGGTGTTGCTTGCTCAACGGTCTTGTCACGTTTTATCGGTACGTTGTTGTTAGCAAGCCAATTGCCGATGGGCAATATTTTAAAAACGATAAAATGGCATTTGGATAGTGATTTGTTGAAAATAGCCTTGCCTGCGGCTGGTGAACGTCTAATGATGCGTGCTGGTGATGTGGTTATCGTTGCGATTATTGTCAAATTTGGTACGGAAGTCGTTGCAGGAAATGCCATTGGGGAAACCTTGACGCAGTTTAATTACATGCCAGGAATGGGTGTTGCGACAGCAACCGTTATTCTTGTAGCACATAGCCTTGGACAAAAAAATACCAAAGATATAAAACAGCTGGTACGTGATTCGTATTTGATTTCGACGATTATGATGCTTTGTGTCGGTGCTTTGGTTTACGTATTTGGTAGTCATTTGACTTATCTTTTCACGACCAATCAAACAGCGCTAACAGCTAGCCTTGTTGTGTTGTTTTATTCTTTTGTTGGCGGTCCAGCGACAGCAGGAACACTTATTTATACAGCAGCATGGCAAGGTTTGGGCAATGCAAAACTTCCATTTTACGCCACAACATTTGGAATGTGGGTCATTCGAATTATTTCAGGGTACGTGTTGGGAGTTGGCCTAAACCTTGGTTTGACAGGTGTTTGGCTGTCAACATTGGCGGATAATATTTTCCGTTGGCTTTTCCTATATTCCCTTTACAAAAAATATATGAAGCAATTGACACAACCTAATTAAAAAAATAATCATTAGAAAAGTTTTGTGATTTTTGTGATGCTACAATAAAGGACTTATTTCAAGAAGTAACGCTATGGAACTGAATCAGGTGAAAGAATTTATTGCCTTAACAAAGACAGAAAATTATCTAGAAGCAGCGGAGAATTTATTCATTTCGCAATCTAGCTTGTCAAAACATATAAAATCTTTGGAAGCTGAACTTGGAACAACTCTATTTGACCGAACGACACGTCAAGTTAAACTCAATGAAGTAGGAAAAGTATTTCTCAAATACACTCAACAGCTAATTGATGTCCGGTACCAATGTAATACGGCGCTTATTAATCTCAAGGATGCTGAAGAGCAAAGCTTAACAATCGGTTCAATAAAAATAGAAGTTAAGCCACCAAAGGTTGAAGACGAGAAAGAGATATTGAAACGCGATCCTTTTTATAAATTTAAAAAATAAGAGAAAGCAAGGAAGATGAAAAAGAGAAAAAAAGAACCAGTACTTGGACTATTATCTGTTGTGATAATTGCTTTAATTTTAAGCGTTGGAGGGAAAATTTATATGAGTAACAAAGAAAATGAAAATATAGAAAATCAAAGAATAGCAGCAATAGCTTTTAAAAAGATACAGCCAGGTATTGAAGAAATTAAGTTTAATCAACCAGGGGCTTACTCTGGTGCTGGTGTGTGGTCAGTAGGTGCAAGGGTCATTATTGATGGTAAATCATATAAAGAAATTCTTGTAAAAAAAGGTATAGGTGGAGGGGATCCCTTACCAGGACCGAATAAGAATGTACCTACTCTTACACCAATTAAAGTAATTTATAGCAATGGGAAAGAGGAAATTATAAAATGACAACGCCTAAGGAGTATTCGGTTATTGATTCAACGGTTTATGATACAGATAGGGTTAAAGAAGGATCTGATGCTCTCAGAACTGGAAATAAATTTTATGTTGATCCTGATGATAAATCAAGTCAACAATACGAAATTCTGAATACTGTTGATACAAACGATAAGTATAATAGTCAAGGGTATGAGAAAAATGGCTTTCAAGGTATGGCAGTAGCGCCAGTTGGAGTGGATGGTATTCCCGACTATAATCATATTATTATAGCTTTTGCAGGAACAAATGCAACTGATTGGCATTTGAATGATTTAAGCGCGGATTTATCAAATGTGGTCTTAGGTTTTGAAAAAGATGGTACGTTAGATTCTCAATTTACTAGTGCTTTGCAGTTCTATGATGAAATGGTGAAGATATATGGGAGCGATAATATCGAAGCTGTTACAGGACATTCATTAGGTGGTGCCTTAGCTCAAGAAGTGGCTGCCGCAAACCACATTCCAGCGGTCACGTTCTCGACTGCTGGTGTAGGTAAACAGTTAACAGAAGCAGAAAAAGCGTGGATTAATGGGGAAGGTAAAGAGTTTATTCTGAACTTCATGCATAAGGGCGACCAAATTTCGTCTTGGACCAATGCTTCCGATTATGGAACAGCCATCTTTGCTGGAGATTTTGGAGATGGTACATTACTTTCTGGACATTTTCTTGAGTCATATGAATTTGCAAAAGATGGCTCGTTAAAAGATGCTAAAGGTAGAAAGCCAATGAAAAGACAACTAAAACCTATTTTTACAGGCTTGTTAAGTCTACTGGCTCTTATAATCTTAGGAGGGTGTCATATGGAAAATAAATCAGAAGTTGCAACAAAGGAAAGTCAGATTACGTTTTTAAAAGCACATGAAAAGGAGATGACAGAATACATTAAATCTCAAAACAATAAGATTGAAAGTGTTCAATATGATTGGGACTCAGTTGAAGTAGGAACTATAGGGAATGGCTTACCTCAAGGAGGTGGAAATGCATTATATCTTGATGGGTATGTTAATGAAAACCGAAATAATGAGATAAATCTATACTTTGTTTTATTTCAGAAAGGGGAAATAGACATTAAGAATATGGAGATTTCATCGCTTGTCATAGGAGGGAAGCACTATGAGTAATTTAGAATCCTACGAAAATATATTTGCTGATTTGTCGGAAAGTGCCTATACTAATCGTCCATTTAATTTTCCAAATGCTAAAGATACAGTAGGAAAAGATTCAAAAACTTTTAATTTTAGAAAATAGATTAAGGAGCAATCATATATGAAAAATAAGCAAATAATTAACTAATAACCATAAATCTAATTAGAAAAAATGGATGTTTATTATTTGTTCGATTTTTATTGTTATTTTAGCGTTTTTAGTCGGTTTGCTTCTTTTGTTGAACCAAAAAAAGTCTCAAGGTAAAGTTCAAGCAAAGAAGGCGACAATCGCTCTTGTTAATGAAGATAAAACATCAAGTTTTAATAAGAAAGATTATAATTTTGGTAGAGATTTTGTTAATCTTGTATCAGGAGATACAAAATATAATTGGCAAGTAGTTTCTCGTCCTGTCGCAGATCGAGCTTATTCAGATAGTTCAGTGGATGCTGTTATATACATTCCACAATCATTTTCACATGATATTTTGACTTTGCAAGATATTGATCCTATGCAAGCAAAAGTGAATTACAAACTGCAAGAGAATCAATCCACGTTATCTCAAAAACTATTGGATGATAAGATTACAGATAGTCTATACGATTTCAATCAAAAGATTGTTAAAATGTATTATGCTTCTGTCGCAGGTAATATTTCAGAAGCTCAAAATAATATGACTGATGTTATTAGAAGTCAAGAAAATGTTTTAACAAATCTTTCGAAGAATATTTACGGGCCTTTTCAAACTACCAATCAAGGTTATTCTTCAGTAATTTCAAATGCTAAAGGCCTTCAATCTATGAATAAGGCATGGATTGATTCTTAAAATACTTTTACAAAGTCTACGCAGTCAATGCTTGATAATACAAGCAAAAGTTTTGAGAGTCAATTGCCTATTCTTCAAAAATATTTTGACACACAGAAAAGAATTGCAGATATCAATGTGAAAAATGGAAATCAAGGAATTGAAGATCAAGCAGAGAATGATCAAGAAGTTTATTTTAAACAATTTGATACAACCTATAACAACACGCTTAACCAACTACTGAATTTTTCTAAAAAGGAAAATGATAACGAATCTGGCGTATTAAAAGAATTAAAAGATCAGGTTCAGGACTATAATGTTGTTATTACAGGGGTACATGATAGTTTAGAAGAACAGATAAACACTCTTACAGAAAATCGAGAAAAACTTCTTTCTTTAGAAAAGGATTTATAAAAGGTGCGTATACTTTAAATTTAATTGAATAGTTGCATTTGCCATGAGTTTTTGCATGGAATATTACAATTTATCACTTAATAACGGCGGTGCCAATTATGGTTTAGTTTTGGACGTATTGAAAGAAGTGTGGTGGATTACAATCATCGTTTTTCTCATTCAAGAATTCTTCGGTGGACCAATCGCAGCTCGCTTGATGTCAATGCTGGCAAAGCCTGAAGAAATTCCTGCGTTCATGCGACCAACGATACGAAGAATTTGCACAGTCTGTGTGATGTGTCCGAGTATGGCGCTTGTTTCATCTGTTTTATTTAAGCATCCATGGGGAAATTTCATTCCAACGGTTTTAATCACGCTAACGTTTAATTTTCCAATGGCGTTTTCAATTCAAATCTTTTTATTAGGTCCTGTCCTCAAAAAAATAATCCTAGAATCAGGAACTAAATAACATCTTTTTATTCCAAAGATAGTTTCTTCCTATTAGAATGCTTTTTGCTAATTATATATGTAAGAAATCAGGTGATTGCTTGATTTTTTTGTTAATGCTTAAAATGTTGGTAGTACCTGAAAACATTTTCTTGGAAAAAAACGGTCAAAACCTTGCAAACTCTTGTCAAATCTGATATTATATACTGGTGCTGTAAATACAGTAACTTTAGCTATGATACAAGAGGTTGTGACACGCTCGGTTGCATTGCCACGCAAAAGCGTGTTGGTTTTCTTGAGGAGCTAGCCTATTATCTTAAATAGACGAAAAGGAGAAAAAGATGGCAAACAAAAAAATCCGTATCCGTTTGAAAGCATACGAACATCGTACACTTGATACAGCGGCAGAAAAAATTGTTGAAACTGCAACACGTACAGGTGCAACAGTTGCTGGACCAGTTCCGCTTCCAACTGAACGTAGCTTGTACACAGTTATTCGTGCGACTCACAAATACAAAGATTCACGCGAACAATTTGAAATGCGTACTCACAAACGCTTGATCGATATCATCAACCCAACTCAAAAAACAGTTGACGCTTTGATGAAATTGGATCTTCCAAGTGGTGTTAACGTAGAAATCAAACTCTAATAAGGATTTGATGATTGAGCACAAAAAACGCTCGTTAAAAACTTTTTAAATAAATAAAGTAAAGGAAATATTCTCTCATGACAAAAGGAATCTTAGGGAAAAAAGTGGGAATGACTCAAATCTTCACTGAATCTGGTGAATTTATCCCTGTTACTGTCATCGAAGCAACTCCCAACGTTGTGATTCAAGTGAAAACTGTTGAAACAGACGGTTACGAAGCAGTTCAAGTTGGTTTTGATGACAAACGTGAAGTATTGAGCAACAAACCTGCCAAAGGCCATGTGGCAAAAGCTAACACAGCTCCTAAGCGCTTCATTCGTGAATTCAAAAATATTGAAGGCTTAGAAGTTGGTCAAGAAATCACAGTTGATACATTCGAAGCTGGAGATGTTGTTGATGTAACTGGTACATCTAAAGGTAAAGGTTTCCAAGGTGTTATCAAACGCCACGGTCAAGCTCGTGGACCAATGGCTCACGGTTCTCGTTATCACCGTCGTCCAGGTTCTATGGGACCTGTTGCGCCTAACCGTGTTTTCAAAAACAAACACTTGGCAGGACGTATGGGTGGTAACCGTGTGACAATCCAAAACCTTGAAGTTGTCCAAGTTATCCCAGAGAAAAACGTTATTCTTATCAAAGGTAACGTACCAGGTGCTAAGAAATCTCTTATCACTATCAAATCAGCAGTTAAGGCTGCTAAATAATAAGAAAGGAGAAAACAGTTAAAATGGCAAACGTAAAACTATTTGACCAAACTGGTAAAGAAGTTAGCTCAGTTGAGTTGAACGATGCTATCTTCGGTATCGAACCAAACGAATCAGTAGTATTTGATGTCGTTATCAGCCAACGCGCTAGCCTTCGCCAAGGTACTCATGCAGTTAAAAACCGCTCTGCAGTATCTGGTGGTGGTCGTAAACCATGGCGTCAAAAAGGAACTGGACGTGCTCGTCAAGGTTCTATCCGCTCACCACAATGGCGTGGTGGTGGTGTAGTCTTCGGACCAACTCCACGTTCATACGGCTACAAACTTCCACAAAAAGTTCGTCGCCTTGCATTGAAATCAGTTTACTCAGCTAAAGTTGCTGAAGATAAATTTGTAGCTGTAGAAAGCCTTTCATTTGCAGCTCCAAAAACTGCTGAATTCGCAAACGTACTTTCAGCTCTTAACGTTGACTCAAAAGTACTTGTAATCCTTGAAGAAGGAAACGAATTTGCAGCTCTTTCTGCACGTAACCTTCCAAACGTTAAAGTTGCAACTGCAACAACTGCAAGTGTTCTTGATATCGTAAACAGCGACAAACTTCTTGTTACTAAAGAAGCGATCTCTACAATCGAGGAGGTTCTTGCATAATGAATTTGTACGACGTAATCAAAAAACCAGTAATCACTGAAAAATCAATGTACGACCTTGAAGCAGGTAAATATACATTCGAAGTTGACTCTCGTGCGCACAAACTTTTGATCAAACAAGCTGTTGAAGATGCTTTTGATGGAGTTAAAGTTGCAAACGTGAACACTGTAACAGTTAAACCAAAAGCAAAACGTGTTGGTCGTTACACTGGTTTCACTTCAAAAACTAAAAAAGCTATCATTACTCTTACAGCTGATTCTAAAGCAATCGAGTTGTTTGCAGCTGAAGCTGAATAATCTAAGGAGGAAATAACGTGGGTATTAAAGCTTATAAACCAACGACAAATGGTCGTCGTAATATGACTTCTTTGGATTTTGCTGAAATCACTACAAGCACTCCTGAGAAATCATTGCTTGTTTCACTTAAAAACAAAGCTGGTCGTAACAACAACGGTCGCATCACTGTACGTCACCAAGGTGGCGGTCACAAGCGTCACTACCGTTTGATTGACTTCAAACGTAACAAAGATGGCGTTGAAGCGGTTGTAAAAACTATTGAGTATGATCCAAACCGTACAGCTAACATCGCTCTTGTACATTACACTGACGGTGTGAAAACTTATATCCTTGCACCTAAAGGTCTTGAAGTTGGTCAACGTATCGTTTCAGGTCCAGAAGCAGATATCAAAGTTGGTAACGCTCTTCCGCTTGCTAACATCCCTGTTGGTACAGTTATTCACAATATCGAACTTCAACCAGGTAAAGGTGCTGAATTGATTCGTGCTGCCGGTGCTTCTGCACAAGTTCTTGGTCAAGAAGGTAAATACGTGCTTGTTCGTCTTCAATCAGGCGAAGTTCGTATGATTCTTGGTACTTGCCGTGCTACAATCGGTACAGTTGGTAACGAACAACAATCACTTGTAAACCTTGGTAAAGCTGGTCGTAACCGTTGGATGGGTATCCGTCCTACAGTTCGTGGTTCTGTAATGAACCCTAATGATCACCCACACGGTGGTGGTGAAGGTAAAGCACCAGTTGGACGTAAAGCGCCATCTACTCCTTGGGGTAAACCTGCGCTTGGTCTTAAAACTCGTAACAAAAAAGCTAAATCTGACAAACTTATTGTTCGTCGTCGTAACGATAAATAATTCAGCTATTAGTTAAATAATCATCCGCCAGCTCGGTAGTGTGCATTTTACACACAGGCCGCTGTGGTACTATATTTTAAAGGAGAAAACTACAAAATGGGACGTAGTCTTAAAAAAGGACCTTTCGTCGATGAGCATTTGATGAAAAAAGTTGAAGCTCAAGCAAATGACGAAAAGAAAAAAGTAATTAAAACTTGGTCACGTCGTTCAACGATTTTCCCAAGTTTCATTGGTTATACAATCGCAGTTTATGATGGACGTAAACACGTACCAGTTTACATCCAAGAAGACATGGTAGGTCACAAACTTGGTGAATTCGCACCAACTCGTACTTACAAAGGTCACGCAGCTGACGATAAGAAAACACGTCGTTAATAGGAGGAGGACACAATGGCAGAAATTACTTCAGCTAAAGCAATGGCTCGTACAGTCCGTGTTTCACCTCGTAAAACACGTCTTGTACTTGATCTTATCCGTGGTAAGAATGTTGCTGACGCAATCGCAATCTTGAAATTCACTCCAAACAAAGCAGCTCGCGTAGTTGAAAAAGTTCTTAACTCTGCTATCGCTAACGCAGAAAACAACTTTGGTTTGGAAAAAGCTAACTTGGTAGTATCTGAAACTTTCGCAAACGAAGGACCAACTATGAAACGTTTCCGTCCACGTGCTAAAGGTTCAGCTTCACCAATCAACAAACGCACAACTCACGTCACAGTAGTTGTGTCAGAAAAATAAGGAGGTAAAATCGTGGGTCAAAAAGTACATCCAATTGGTATGCGTGTCGGAATCATCCGTGATTGGGATGCGAAATGGTATGCTGAAAAAGAATACGCGGATTACCTTCATGAAGATCTTGCAATCCGCAAATTCATTCAAACAGAATTGGCAGACGCTTCAGTTTCACGTATTGAAATCGAACGTGCTGTAAACAAAGTAATTGTTTCGCTTCACACTGCTAAACCAGGTATGGTTATCGGTAAAGGTGGGGCTAATGTTGACGCTCTTCGCGCTAAACTTAACAAATTGACTGGAAAACAAGTTCACATCAACATCGTTGAAATCAAACAACCTGATTTGGACGCACATCTTGTTGGTGAAAACATTGCACGTCAACTTGAACAACGTGTTGCTTTCCGTCGTGCTCAAAAACAAGCTATCCAACGTACAATGCGTGCAGGTGCTAAAGGTATTAAAACTCAAGTATCTGGTCGTTTGAACGGTGCTGATATCGCTCGTAGTGAAGGTTATTCAGAAGGAACTGTTCCACTTCACACACTTCGTGCAGATATTGACTACGCTTGGGAGGAAGCTGACACTACTTACGGTAAACTTGGTGTTAAAGTTTGGATCTACCGTGGTGAAGTTCTTCCAGCTCGTAAAAACACTAAAGGAGGCAAATAACAAATGTTAGTACCTAAACGTGTTAAACACCGTCGCGAATTCCGTGGAAAAATGCGCGGTGAAGCTAAAGGTGGTAAAGAAGTCGCATTCGGTGAATACGGTCTTCAAGCTACTACTAGTCACTGGATCACAAACCGTCAAATCGAAGCTGCCCGTATCGCAATGACTCGTTATATGAAACGTGGTGGTAAAGTTTGGATTAAAATCTTCCCACACAAATCATACACTGCTAAAGCTATCGGTGTACGTATGGGTTCTGGTAAAGGGGCACCTGAAGGTTGGGTAGCACCAGTTAAACGTGGTAAAGTGATGTTTGAAATCGCTGGTGTATCTGAAGAAGTTGCACGTGAAGCACTTCGTCTTGCTAGCCACAAATTGCCAGTTAAGACTAAATTCGTGAAACGCGAAGCAGAATAAGGAGAAATCATGAAACTTCAAGAAATTAAAGATTTTGTTAAAGAGCTTCGTGGTCTTTCTCAAGAAGAACTTGCTAAGAAAGAAAACGAACTTAAGAAAGAACTTTTCGATCTTCGTTTCCAAGCTGCAGCAGGTCAACTTGATCAAACTGTTCGTTTGAACGAAGTAAAAAAACAAATTGCACGCGTAAAAACAGTGCAATCTGAAAAGAAATAATAGATTGGGAAAGGAGAAATTCTAATAATGGAACGTAATCAACGTAAAACCCTTGTTGGACGTGTAGTATCTGACAAAATGGATAAAACAATCACTGTTGTAGTTGAAACTAAACGTAACCACCCAGTCTATGGTAAACGTATCAACTATTCTAAAAAATACAAAGCACATGATGAAAACAACGTTGCTAAAGAAGGCGATATCGTTCGTATCATGGAAACTCGTCCACTTTCAGCTACAAAACGCTTCCGTCTTGTAGAAGTAGTGGAAGAAGCTGTTATTATCTAACCAAACTAAAAGGAGAAATTTGAAATGATTCAACAAGAAACTCGCTTGAAAGTTGCTGATAATAGCGGTGCTCGTGAGATCTTGACTATCAAAGTTCTTGGTGGTTCAGGACGTAAATTCGCTAACATCGGTGACGTAATCGTTGCTTCTGTAAAACAAGCTACTCCTGGTGGAGCCGTTAAAAAAGGTGATGTCGTAAAAGCTGTTGTTGTTCGTACTAAATCTGGTGCACGCCGTCCAGACGGTTCATACATCAAATTTGATGACAACGCTGCAGTAATCATCCGTGATGACAAAACTCCTCGCGGAACTCGGATCTTCGGCCCTGTTGCACGTGAATTGCGTGAAGGTGGCTTCATGAAGATTGTATCACTTGCACCAGAAGTACTTTAATCAATAAAAAACACAAACTAAGTCCCCTGCATTTGCAGGGTGCCCGTTAGGGTGTAAGAAATAATAGGAGAAAAACCAAATGTTTGTAAAAAAAGGCGACAAAGTTCGCGTTATTGCTGGTAAGGACAAAGGCGTTGAAGCTGTAGTTCTTAAAGCCCTTCCTAAAGTCAACAAAGTTGTTGTCGAAGGTGTTGCTATTGTTAAAAAACATCAAAAACCAAACAACGAAAACCCTCAAGGTGCTATCGTAGAAAAAGAAGCACCAATCCATGTGTCTAACGTACAAGTTCTTGACAAAAATGGTGTAGCAGGACGTGTTGGTTACAAAGTTGTAGACGGCAAAAAAGTTCGTTACAACAAAAAATCAGGCGAAGTACTTGATTAATCACGAAGGAAAGGAGAAAGTATAAGTAATGGTAAATCGCTTAAAAGAAAAATACACTAACGAAGTCGTTCCTGCTTTGACTGAAAAATTCAGCTACACTTCAGTCATGGCTGTCCCAAAAGTTGAGAAAATCGTTCTTAACATGGGTGTTGGTGATGCTGTAAACAATTCTAAAAACCTTGAAAAAGCTGCTGCTGAATTGGCACTTATTTCAGGTCAAAAACCATTGATTACTAAAGCTAAGAAATCAATCGCTGGCTTCCGTCTTCGTGAAGGTGTAGCGATCGGTGCAAAAGTTACCCTTCGTGGTGAACGTATGTACGAATTCTTAGATAAATTGGTTACTGTTTCACTTCCACGTGTACGTGATTTCCACGGTGTTCCAACAAAATCATTTGACGGACGTGGTAACTACACACTTGGTGTGAAAGAACAATTGATTTTCCCAGAAATCAACTTTGATGATGTTGATAAAGTCCGTGGTCTTGATATTGTTATCGTAACTACAGCTAACACTGACGAAGAAGGTCGTGAATTGCTTAAAGGTCTTGGAATGCCTTTTGCAAAATAATTTAGGAGGTAAATCAATTGGCTAAAAAATCTATGATTGCTAAGAATCATCGCCCTGCGAAATTCTCTACGCAAGCTTACACTCGTTGCGAACGTTGTGGCCGTCCACATTCAGTTTACCGCAAATTCAAACTTTGCCGTGTTTGCTTCCGTGAGTTAGCTTACAAAGGACAAATCCCAGGCGTTACTAAAGCGTCTTGGTAAAATTATGATACCAAGCCCGTGGTGAACAAAGCAAAATTAGGAAATCGAAGATGTTTGCTTGCAAACGAGTCGGTTTATCTATTTTGCACACTTTATAGGGCGAGTTTAAATTAGCTTTTCGTCTGAGAAGCCTACAACCAGCCCAATCGGGCGACATTAACTAGCAAGTGAAATATTCAAACTACTAGTAAGAGGAGAAATATATAATGGTTATGACTGACCCAATTGCAGACTTTTTGACACGTATTCGTAATGCTAACCAAGCAAAACACGAAGTGCTTGAAGCGCCTGCATCAAATATCAAAAAAGGAATTGCTGAAATTCTTAAACGCGAAGGTTTCGTGAAAAACGTTGAAGTTATCGAAGATGACAAACAAGGGATCATTCGTGTATTCCTTAAATACGGACAAAACGGTGAACGTGTTATCACTAACTTGAAACGTATCTCTAAACCAGGTCTTCGTGTTTACGCAAAACGTGAAGATGTTCCTAAAGTTCTTAACGGACTTGGAATCGCAATCATCTCTACATCAGAAGGTCTTTTGACTGACAAAGAAGCTCGCCAAAAGAACGTTGGTGGAGAAGTTATTGCTTACGTTTGGTAAGATAAAACTTCCTTTCAATTTTTATTGAAAAAGTTTCTTACTAAAAATAATGGACTATAGATACAGGTATTTTGTATAATAGTCGCCCCGTGAAAACTCGTCGCATATGCGGCTTGACAATCTAACAGGAGAAAATAAAAACTATGTCACGTATTGGTAATAAAGTTATCAACTTGCCTGCTGGTGTAGAAGTTACTAACAATGATAACGTAGTAACTGTCAAAGGACCTAAAGGCGAACTCACTCGTGAGTTTAACAAAAACATTGAAATCAAAGTTGAAGGCACTGAAGTTTCACTTCACCGTCCAAACGACTCAAAAGAAATGAAAACAATCCACGGAACAGCTCGTGCTAACTTGAACAACATGGTTGTTGGTGTTTCGGAAGGTTTCAAAAAAGAACTTGAAATGCGCGGGGTTGGTTACCGTGCTCAACTTCAAGGTTCAAAACTTGTACTTTCTGTAGGTAAATCTCACCAAGACGAAGTAGAAGCTCCAGAAGGCGTTTCATTTGAAGTTCCATCTGCAACTTCTATCGTCGTTAACGGTATCAACAAAGAAGTTGTTGGTCAAACAGCAGCTTACATCCGTGGCCTTCGTGCTCCAGAACCTTACAAAGGTAAAGGTATCCGTTACGTTGGTGAATACGTACGTCGTAAAGAAGGTAAAACTGGTAAATAATAGATTGTGGGAAATTTTGCAAGACTTACTCTTGCAAAGCCCATGTTCTAGCATTTATAATGTGTCGTTTTGACATTAATCAATTAATTAAGAGGTGAAAATTGTGATTTCGAAACCAGATAAAAATAAAATCCGCCAAAAACGCCACCGTCGCGTTCGCGGTAAACTCTCTGGAACTGCTGATCGCCCACGTTTGAACGTTTTCCGTTCTAATACAGGCATCTACGCTCAAGTTATTGATGACGTAGCGGGTGTAACGCTCGCAAGTGCATCAACTCTTGATAAAGAAGTTTCTAAAGGAACTAAAACAGAACAAGCCGTTGTTGTCGGTAAACTTGTTGCTGAACGCGCAGTAGCTAAAGGTATTTCTGAAGTGGTGTTTGACCGCGGTGGATATCTCTATCACGGACGTGTTAAAGCTTTGGCTGACTCAGCTCGTGAAAACGGATTGAAATTCTAATAGGGAGGACACTTAATAATGGCATTTAAAGATAATGCAGTTGAACTTGAAGAACGCGTTGTTGCTATCAACCGTGTTACAAAAGTTGTTAAAGGTGGACGTCGTCTCCGCTTTGCTGCTCTTGTGGTTGTTGGTGATCGTAATGGTCGTGTAGGTTTCGGTACTGGTAAAGCTCAAGAAGTACCAGAAGCTATTCGTAAAGCTGTTGAAGACGCTAAGAAAAACTTAATCGAAGTACCTATGGTTGGTACAACAATTCCTCACGAAGTTCGTTCAGAATTTGGTGGAGCTAAAGTGTTGTTGAAACCTGCTGTAGAAGGTGCTGGGGTTGCCGCTGGTGGTGCTGTACGTGCCGTCATCGAATTGGCAGGTGTTGCAGATGTTACATCTAAATCACTTGGTTCAAACACTCCAATCAATATCGTTCGTGCAACTGTTGAAGGTTTGAAACAACTTAAACGTGCAGAAGACGTTGCTGCTCTTCGCGGTATTTCAGTTTCTGATTTAGCTTAAGAAAGGGGATAATAATGGCTCAAATTAAAATTACTTTGACTAAGTCTCCAATCGGACGCATTCCTGCACAACGCAAAACAGTTGCTGCTCTTGGACTTGGTAAATTGAATAGCTCGGTTGTCAAAGAAGACACACCAGCTATTCGTGGAATGGTTACTGCAGTTTCACACTTGGTAACTGTTGAAGATGTTAAATAATTAACATAATAATTTTAGGTTTAAGTCGCGGAGAAATCTCTTGCGACTTAAACTAGATATAGTATAGGCGAGTTTCTATGGGGAGTCCTTTCCCCTCATAGAGGCGCTAGCATTTTACAAATAAGGAGAAAATTAATAATGAAACTTCATGAACTTAAACCAGCAGAAGGTTCTCGTAAAGTACGTAACCGTGTAGGTCGTGGTACTTCATCTGGTAATGGTAAAACAGCTGGACGTGGTCAAAAAGGACAAAAAGCTCGTAGCGGTGGTAAAGTACGTCTTGGTTTTGAAGGTGGACAAACTCCATTGTTCCGTCGTATGCCAAAACGTGGTTTCTTGAACATCAACGCTAAAGAATACGCTCTTGTAAACCTTGACCAACTTAACGTCTTTGAAGACGGTACTGAAGTAACTCCAGTTGTTCTTAAAGAAGCTGGAATTATCCGTGCTGAAAAATCAGGTGTTAAAGTTCTTGGTAACGGCGAATTGACTAAAAAATTGACTGTTAAAGCAACTAAATTCTCAAAATCTGCTGAAGCAGCTATCACTGCAAAAGGTGGTTCAATCGAAATCATCTAATGAGGAGGGCTTAGTATGTTCTTTAAATTACTTAAAGATGCACTAAAGGTAAAAAATGTTAGAAATAAAATTTTCTTTACACTTTTTATCATCTTGGTTTTCCGCATTGGAACGCATATTACTGTGCCAGGTATCAATGCGAAAAGTCTTGAACAATTAGGGAAGCTTCCCTTCTTAAATATGTTGAACCTTGTTTCTGGTAATGCTATGAGCAACTTCTCTGTATTCTCTATGGGTGTTAGCCCATATATCACAGCATCCATCGTCGTTCAACTGTTGCAAATGGATATCTTACCTAAATTTGTCGAATGGAGTAAACAAGGTGAAGTAGGGCGCCGTAAGCTTAATCAAGCAACGCGCTATATTTCACTCGTCCTAGCTTTCGTTCAATCTATTGGTATTACAGCGGGATTTAATGCTCTGTCAAGTGTTTCATTGGTATCAACACCAAATGTTAAGACTTATCTTCTCATTGGTGCCTTGTTAACAACAGGTAGTATGATTGTGACATGGCTTGGTGAGCAAATCACCGACAAAGGTTTTGGTAATGGTGTCTCAATGATTATCTTTGCAGGTATCATTTCATCGATTCCAAATGCTATCTCAACAATTTATGAAGATTTCTTTGTGAATGTACGTTCAAGTGATTTATTATCTTCATACATCTTTGTAGCTTTGTTGATTGTGGCAGTGTTGGTAATTGTATTCTTTACAACCTTTGTTCAACAAGCAGAATACAAAATTCCAATTCAATATACAAAACTTGTTCAAGGTGCGCCTACAAGTTCTTACCTTCCTTTAAAAATTAATCCAGCCGGCGTCATTCCTGTTATCTTTGTTAGCTCGATTACAACAATTCCAAGTACGATTATTCTGTTGATTTCAAATGGAAAAGACATTCCTTGGTTAACTACTCTAGAATCATTCTTGAATTACCAAAAACCAAGCGGTATGGTAGTTTATGCAGTGCTAATTATTTTATTTACATTCTTCTATACTTTTGTGCAAGTTAATCCTGAAAAAACAGCAGAAAACTTACAAAAAGGTGCGTCATATATTCCTAGTGTTCGACCTGGGCGTGAAACAGAAGAATACATGTCTTCACTCTTGAAGAAATTAGCTACTGTAGGTTCAATTTTCTTGGCGTTTATCTCATTAACACCAATTATCGCTCAACAAGCAATGAACCTATCTAGCAGTATTGCTCTTGGAGGAACAAGCTTACTTATCTTGGTTTCAACAGGTATTGAAGGTATGAAACAACTTGAAGGCTATCTTTTGAAGAGACAGTATGTTGGATTCATGAACACAGCAGAATAGAATAAAGGTTGACCTAGTCAACCTTTCTATTTTGTTTTTGAATAAGTTTAGCACTTCGGTGTTAAATTTATTTAAAAATAAAATAAGGAGACTATCATGGATCTTTTAATCATGGGTTTACCAGGTGCTGGTAAAGGAACTCAAGCAGCAAAAATTGTTGAAAAATTTGGTGTAGCTCATATTTCTACTGGAGATATGTTCCGCGCTGCAATGGCAAACAAAACTGAAATGGGTGTCCTTGCAAAATCATTTATCGACAAAGGTGAACTTGTACCAGATGAAGTTACGAACGGTATCGTTAAAGAACGTTTAGCACAAGATGACATCGCAGAAAAAGGTTTTTTGCTTGATGGCTATCCACGTACTATTGAACAAGCACACGCTTTAGATGAAACACTTAGCAACTTGGATCTTAAATTAGATGGTGTGATTAACATTGAAGTTAACCCAGAATCACTTATTGAACGTTTAAGTGGTCGTATTATCAACCGTAAAACTGGCGAAACTTTCCACAAAGTATTCAATCCACCAGTTGGTGACTACAATGAAGATGACTTCTACCAACGTGAGGACGATAAACCTGAAACGGTAAAACGTCGTCTTGATGTTAATATCGCTCAAGGTGCACCAATCATTGAACACTACCGTAAAGCAGGTATTGTTTTTGATGTTCAAGGTAACCAAGACATTGATGATGTTTTTGCAGATATTGTTAAAGCTATCTCATCATTAAAATAATTTAAGAATTTTCTACTTGCACAAGTAGAAAAGACATGATATAATGGGCTAGTCTGGCTTATAATTGTTACCTCTGTGCTCAGAGGACATCAAATCGAAATTTAGGGGGTACTTTTGCGTGGCAAAAGAAGATGTGATTGAAATTGAAGGTAAAGTTGTTGAGACGATGCCTAATGCAATGTTTACTGTTGAGTTAGAAAATGGACACCAAATCTTGGCAACTGTATCAGGAAAGATCCGTAAAAACTACATTCGTATTTTGGTAGGTGACCGTGTTACTGTTGAAATGAGTCCGTATGATTTGACACGTGGACGCATCACATACCGCTTTAAATAATCGAAATAATTGGAGGGATTAAAAAATGAAGGTAAGACCGTCAGTCAAACCAATTTGCGAATACTGTAAAGTTATTCGTCGTAACGGTCGTGTTATGGTAATTTGTCCATCGAATCCAAAACACAAACAACGTCAAGGATAATTATAGAAAGGAGAAAAAATGGCTCGTATTGCTGGAGTTGATATTCCAAATGAAAAACGTGTAGTAATTTCACTTACTTATGTGTATGGTATCGGTCTTGCTACTTCTAAGAAAATCTTAGCTGCAGCTGGTGTTTCAGAAGATATCCGTGTTAAAGATTTAACATCAGACCAAGAAGATGCTATCCGTCGTGAAGTTGATGCAATTAAAGTTGAAGGTGACCTTCGTCGCGAAGTAAACTTGAACATCAAACGTTTGATGGAAATCGGTTCATATCGTGGTATCCGTCACCGTCGTGGACTTCCTGTCCGTGGACAAAACACTAAAAATAACGCTCGCACTCGTAAAGCTAAAACTGTTGCGATTGCAGGTAAGAAAAAATAAAATAGGAGGTAAAAAAATTGGCTAAACCAACACGTAAACGTCGTGTGAAAAAGAACATCGAATCTGGTGTTGCTCATATTCACGCTACATTCAATAACACTATTGTTATGATTACAGATGTGCATGGTAATGCAATTGCTTGGTCATCAGCTGGTGCTCTTGGATTCAAAGGTTCTCGTAAATCTACTCCATTCGCTGCACAAATGGCTGCTGAAGCTGCTGCAAAATCTGCACAAGAACACGGTCTTAAAACCGTTGAAGTTACTGTAAAAGGTCCTGGTTCAGGTCGTGAGTCTGCCATTCGTGCTCTTGCTGCCGCTGGTCTTGAAGTGACTTCAATCCGTGACGTTACTCCTGTGCCACATAATGGTGCTCGTCCTCCAAAACGTCGTCGTGTGTAATCGTAATTTTAATAGTACACAAGATTCGTTTCGAGGGAGTATAATAAATGATTGAGTTTGAAAAACCAATAATAACAAAAATTGATGAAAATAAAGATTACGGCAGATTTGTCATTGAACCACTTGAACGTGGCTATGGGACAACTCTAGGTAATTCTCTTCGTCGTGTACTCTTGTCTTCACTCCCGGGTGCGGCAGTAACATCAATTAAAATTGATGGAGTACTCCACGAATTTGACACTATTCCAGGTGTGCGCGAAGATGTTATGCAAATCATCCTTAATATTAAGGGACTTGCAGTAAAATCTTATGTTGATGATGAAAAAATTATCGAACTTGATGTTGAAGGCCCAGCAGAAGTTACTGCGGGAGATATTTTAACAGATAGCGATGTTGAAATCGTCAACCCCAACCACTATCTCTTTACAATCGCTGAAGGACACAGTTTGAAAGCTACAATGACTGTTGCTAAAAAACGTGGTTATGTCCCAGCAGAAGGTAATAAAAAAGAAGATGCTCCAGTGGGAACATTGGCTGTAGATTCAATCTACACACCAGTGAAAAAAGTTAATTATCAAGTTGAACCTGCTCGTGTAGGTAGCAATGATGGCTTTGATAAATTAACAATCGAAATCATGACAAATGGCACAATCATTCCTGAAGATGCTTTAGGTCTTTCTGCTCGTGTCTTGATCGAACACTTGACCCTCTTTACTGACCTTACAGAAGTGGCTAAAAACACTGATGTAATGAAAGAAACTGAGAAAGTGAACGATGAGAAAGTGCTTGACCGTACCATCGAAGAACTTGATTTGTCAGTTCGCTCATACAACTGTCTTAAACGCGCAGGTATCAATACTGTATTTGATTTGACAGAAAAAACTGAGCCCGAAATGATGAAAGTCCGTAACCTTGGTCGTAAGAGTCTTGAAGAAGTCAAAGTTAAACTTGCTGATCTTGGACTCGGACTCAAAAACGATAAATAATATAGGAGGATAAAATGGCTTACCGTAAACTAGGACGCACTAGCTCACAACGTAAAGCAATGCTTCGTGATTTAACAACAGATCTTTTGATTAACGAATCTATTGTAACAACAGAAGCTCGTGCTAAAGAAATCCGTAAAACAGTTGAAAAAATGATTACTTTAGGTAAACGCGGTGATCTTCATGCTCGTCGTCAAGCAGCTGCTTTCGTACGTAATGAAATTGCATCTGAAAACTTTGATGATGCTACTGAAAAATACACTTCACAAACTGCTCTTCAAAAACTTTTCGATGAAATCGCACCTCGTTATGCAGAACGCAACGGTGGATACACTCGTATTCTTAAAACAGAACCTCGCCGTGGTGATGCTGCTCCAATGGCAATCATTGAATTAGTATAATTTTTATCAATTTTGTTGAGTGTTATGATGATGGAACTGAAAAGTTCTTAGTCTAGCTCTGGTCTACCGCTAGGATTTTTCCTAGCGGGAACACTCATCATATTGGTGTTTTTAGTAACGCTTGTTTACGAAATGTCTCTAAATTAGAAATACTTCGTAAGCAGGCGTTTTTGAGTTTCTTTGACTCGTTGTTAATTGTCGTAGATGATAAATTTAGCCCCTGGTGAGAACAACTTTTAAGTCTCGTTTTTGAAGTTAAAGATAAAGGAAAACAATTTTTCTTGTTTTTGATAGTTCAAAGATTTTTTGAAAAAACTAAATTACTTTGAAACTCATATAGTTTTCAGTCATGCAGAGGCATTATTTACAAAGAAATTATGCATGTATGATTATAATAGCCATAAAATGCGTTTTAATGACCAAATTCAGCCCATAAAGCTTTTTATTAAATAAAATGTAAATGGTAAAAATGGCTATTTACGGCAAATAAAACACTTCTGATGATTAAAGTGCTCAAAAATCTTAAAAACAAATTTTAAGTCTAAGTTAGCTATTTCGTAAAAGCTCTTTAGAGGTTTATAATCTAACGCTTTTGAGGAGAGTTATTTATCCAATTTTCAATAAAGGTAACTTGCTTATGCTGGCTTTGTTGTTAATAATTTTAGGAGCTTTAACCAATCTTCTAGCGATTTCACGATAGGAATCTCTTCTTTGAGCTGGTATTAAATATCCCCCTTTTTTTGGTGTGTAGTAATCAGAGTTCTTTTAATTATTTTTGTAGTGATTACAACTATATTTCTCTAAGGTATTTTTGATACACTCAAATGGCTAACTGCATTTTAGAACTTTCAAATAAAGGAAATTTATATTTTAATCAGAAAATTTTCTAAAAATAGTTGACAGTTTATCTTAAGTTTAGTATACTAGATGAGCTGTCGCAAGAGA
>ERZ1034962.110-NODE-110-length-47441-cov-991.415735_pt1 | contig 47441 bp, 45 predicted proteins | sample MGYA00520696_ERZ1034962 | MGnify/ENA primary metagenome ERZ1034962 (study PRJEB33766, sample SAMN09781770) | gut metagenome | biome: gut microbiome | host: Homo sapiens | place: Madagascar | study: EMG produced TPA metagenomics assembly of the PRJNA485056 data...
AAATAATTTATCTTCCAAGCATTGATATACTTGACAAATAGTAGAAAAAAGCCTTGCCAAGATTGACAAAACTTTCAATAATATCTATTTACGCTATTATTTTGCGATAGGGTAAACAGAAACTTGTTTTTTATCGCGACCTTTACGTTCGAAACGTACAATACCTTCAACTTTAGCGAAGAGTGTATCGTCACCACCGCGACCTACGTTTACACCTGGGTAAATGTGAGTACCGCGTTGACGGTAAAGGATTGATCCACCTGAAACAGTTTGTCCGTCAGCTGCTTTAGCACCTAGACGTTTAGCTTGTGAATCACGACCATTTGATGTAGAACCTCCACCTTTTTTGTGGGCGAAAAGTTGCAAGTTAGCAAGATTCATTTTTAACATATGTTGTGTCCTCTTTTCAAATTAGTTTGCAATGACTTGAACTGACACAAACTCTCGAGAGTTTTCTGCCAAATTTGTCATTCCTAAAAGAAAGCTTTCAAATAAAAGTTGAACTTTCTCATCTGTCTTTTTAGTTACATGAGAGATATCAATCTTCATATAACCACCATCAATCTCATTGATAGCTAAATCAGCGTTGCAATCTGCCAAAGCTTCTAACGAATTAACCAAGTTAATTGATAAAGTTGAGACAGCTGCACATACGATATCAAAGCCATACTCACCACTACCAGCGTGACCAGTCAGTTCAACACTTTCCAAGTTACCCTTATGGCGAATAAAAGTTGCTTGAATCATAATATTGCCAAATTAAGCGTTGATAGCGTTGATAACAACTTTTGTGTAAGGTTGACGGTGACCTTGTTTACGGTGGCTACCTTTTTTAGGTTTGTATTTGAAAGTAACAACTTTCTTTTGTTTACCTTGTTTTTCAACAGTACCAACAACAGTAGCTCCTTCAACAACTGGTGTACCAACAACAGTTTTGTCACCGCCAACAAGAACAACTTCGTTAAATGTTACTTCTGAACCAGCTTCAACATCAAGTTTTTCAACATAGATAGCTTGACCTACTTCAACTTTAACTTGTTTCCCACCAGTTTTGATGATTGCATATGTGCTCATCGTGCACCTCCTATAAATTTTTGTTGCGGATTTTCCGCTTGTGAAGACTCGCCTAAATCGTGAACTTCGAAAGCTACTTATGAACGATTTTCGTGCGGTTGCACAGGATGTGCATTTAGTCAACGTTCATATTTTAACATGATAAAGTGATTAAATCAAGGAATATGCTATGTTTTTTTAGCAATATTACGTTTTCATTCTGATTTTTTCTCAAATGAAATAGCAATTAAGCCTAGCACCGCTTTTTTCGTTAATTTTTCCACTACTTGAATGTTAAGTGAGGCATCTGTTGCCATGACTTGATACACTTCTGTTCCTTCATGATAATAATAATCCGTGATATTAAAGCCGTTCTTTTCATAAAACGCAACTCGTTTAACACGTTGATGATAATTTTCAGCAGTTTTATCTAATGGTTCCATGGCAAGAATAATCGGACGTTTTCCTGCTAAATTTCTAATGTCTTGTAAAATGGCAGAGCCATAGCCACGTGAACGAATATTTGGATTAACCGCAAGAAAGAAAAGATAGATAACTTCTTCATTCTCCAACAAATACACTAAACCAACAAAGTTATCCTTATCATAGTAGGCATAAAAATTCGCTAAACGCCGATGAGCATTCAAAACTAATGGAAAATAGGGTAACCGTTCTACTGCTGGAAAGGCAGTTAGGTATAATTTTTTAACATCTTCATAACTCTTTGAAAATAGGTTAACTTTTTGACGACTTAATCCCATTGTAAATTCACCAAATCATTCATTTCTTGATAGGCAGTATCCACTTTTTCTTGCATAATTAAATCAAGAATATCACGATATTTTCCACCCTCAATAAAATCTTCCAAAACAAGCGTTCGATAATCGGAAAGCACAAAACCTTCTGAGCCCGTTACACCCTTACTCCAAACCCAAACCATTGTCGGAAGAGCGGCAACGGTCTTGATTGTTGTTTTATTATTTTTCTTTTCAAAAGTGACGTCCATTAAGAGACCACGTTCTGTCCAGATATTATCAACCGTTTCTAAACGCTGGTTAGAGATAAAATTCCCCATTGAATAGATGATAAATTTCTTATCACCGCCTTTTTCAAGCGTTTCAGATGGTTCAGCAACGTGAGGGTGTCCACCAAACACAACATCTGCTCCCCAGTCAATCATTTTATGATAAAGCGTTACTTGTTCGTCTGTTGGTTCAAGAGCGTATTCTGTTCCCATTTGTAGCATGACAATTGTGACATCAGCTTTCTTTTCAGTTTCTTGAATTTCTGATTTCATTTTATCTTCATCTAAATCTGACATATGTTTTTCGTAATCTTCATCTGCCACATTTGCTTCCATGCCATTATAGCCATAAGAATACCCCAAAATCGCAATTTTGATGCCGTTGACATTTTTAATGAGAATGTCTTCCGTATCACGATTTTCTTTATAAACACCGATAGTTGACAAGCCAAGATTTTCAAAGGTTTTAATCGTATTAATAGCACCTGAAAGCCCAGAATCCAAAATGTGATTATGCGCTAAATCAACAACATCATACCCCTTGTCTTTCATAGCGTCAGCGATTTCACTGGGTGCATTAAAAAGCGGATAACCACCCAAAGGGTAATCAGGGCTAATCGTTCCTTCGTAATCACCGATAGCTAAGTCAGAACTTGAAATCCAGTCCTTGACATATTCAAAAAATGGTGTGAAATCATAGCTTCCGTCAGCTTGTTCAGCACTTCCATAAAGCCCGTTGTGAATGAGAATATCACCATTTACCATGACACGCGCTGTTTTCGTCGTATTGCTTTTGTTTTGTGCTTGTTTTTCTGTTGTTTGTGTCGTATTAGCGCTCGATTTTTCAAAACCTAGACTATACACACCCGAACCAAGCAAGGAAATCAGCAAAAAACTCAAACAAGCAAGCATTGTTTTTTATCAAACATCACTTAATCTTACCTCTAGGCACTATTATAGCATTTTCTAGCAAAGGAGCCAGAATTTACCTAAAAAGACAAACTGAAAAGCCACCAACGGTAGCTTTTTATCTCCTATAATAAATCATCAATCAAGTCATCAACCTCATCGTGGTCTGCTTGTGGAGTGATTGTTGTTACTTTAATGCCTGCAACCGCACGTTCAACAAGCCCTTCAACCTCCATACGTTTTTCGTATTGTTCAACATTTTTGATTTTGGGATTTGTTTTTGGACGGTCTGGTGCAAAGATTGTACAACAATCTTCAAATGGCTGGATAGAAATATCAAAAGTATCGATTTTTTGCGCGATATCAATAATTTCCAATTTATCCATTGTAACAACAGGACGAATGATTGGTGTTGCAGTTACAGCATTAATAGCTCGCATACTTTCAAGTGTTTGACTAGCAACTTGACCAAGACTCTCACCATTGATAATAACCAAACCATTACGTTCCTCACGAATATGGTCTGTAATGCGCATCATGAAACGACGAGTCAAAGTCATCAAGTATGCTTCTGGTGCTTTTTCTTTGATTTCCTCTTGAATTTCAGTAAATGGAACTTCAATGAAATCAATATTACCACCAAATTTAGTCAATTTACGTGTCAAATCTTGGGCTTTTTTAAGAGCACCTGGGCTTGTGTAAGGTGGGCTAGCAAAGTGAACTGCCTCAATATCAACCCCACGTTTAAGAGCAAGGTAACCTGCAACCGGTGAATCAATTCCGCCAGAAAGCATCAACATTCCTCTTCCTGCAGTTCCTACAGGAAGACCACCAGCTCCTTTGATATTTTCATAGGAAAGGTAAGCTGCTTCTTCACGGATTTCAACTTTTAAATTAACATCTGGGCCTTTCATTTGAGCTTGGATATCTGGTAAAACCTCAAACACGGCAGAACCAAGGTATTGGTTTAACTCACGACTGTCCATTTCAAAGTCATGGTCACTACGTTTACTTGTAATTTTGAAAGTAAGTCCTTCACGATAAACGTCTTTCATCACATCTTGAACAGCTTTTTTGATTGTTTCAAGATTTTTTTCGACCTTGTAAGACGGTGAAAATGCTTGAATCCCAAAAATTTGTTTCAATGATTCAGCAACTGGTACGTAATCTGTGCCATTTAAATAAATGTGAGCACGGTCACGGTCAGCAACAACACGCACATCTGGATAAATTGAAAGAACGTGCTTCATGTTACGTTTCAATTTATTGATGAAACGCATACGGTTCTTTCCTTTGGTTGATAGTTCGCCGTAACGAACCATAATTTCTGAATACTGCATAGTTTAAACTCTCTTTATCCTTTCTTATTATCTTACTTTTTTGGTTTTTTCGTAAACTTGTTTGAAAATCGTTAGAAATTGCTCAACTTGTCCCATGTCATTATCGTCATCAAGACTGATTCGGACAGCTGATTGTGCTAATTTCGTTGGAATCCCCATAGCAATCAATGTTCCAGCAGGTTTTCCAGCTTTTGATGAACAAGCTGATGTGGTTGAAATGTAGATTTCATGTTCTTCAAAAGCATGAAGCACAACCTCACCACGAACCCCTTTAATTCCAAAGGTTAAGATATTTGGAGCAAATGTGTCATCTTTACCTGAGAAAATGACAATATCTTTATGCCTAGCTAGCTCGCCATAGATAACTTCTTTCATCTTGGCAATTTTCGGAAGAGCATAAGCTTCTTTGTCAGTCACCAAGCGAAGTGCTTTAGCCGTAGCCGCAATTCCTGCCACATTTTCAGTTGTAGAACGAAGGTCGCCTTCTTGCCCACCACCAGCTAGTAATGGGTTTAATTTTTTACCTTCTTTTTTATAAATAAAACCAACCCCACGAACGCTGTGGAATTTATGCCCTGAAAAGCTTGCAAAATCAACACGGTCAGTTAAATAATCCGCCGATGGAATTTTTCCAATAGCTTGAACAGCATCCACATGGAACAAAATGCCTTGCTTATCAGCTAATAATTCAGAGATTTCTTTAATTGGTTGGATAGAGCCAATCTCATTATTCACTGCCATGATTGATACCAAAGTTGTATCTGGTCGCAAAAGCGCAGCTAATGCTTTGACATCAACAAAACCTTGGTCATTAACAGGTGCATATGAAACGTCAAAACCGTGTTCGCTTAGCCATTTTGCCGGCTCTTTAACCGCTGGGTGTTCAATATCTGAAACGATGATGTGTTTGCCATAGCGTTCTTTTTCAAAGGCAACACCTTTAAGTACCCAGTTGTCACTTTCTGTACCACCAGATGTAAAAATAATTTCGGTGCTCTTAACCCCTAATAAATCCGCGATTTGCTTGCGACTAGCTTCTAAAATACGACTAGCCTTTGTTCCTAAATTATGCAAACTCGAGGGATTTCCAAATATCTTGCTAGCAACTTCCTGATAAGTGCACAACACTTCAGGATAGGGAATTGTTGTAGCTGAATTATCAAAATATATCATTTTTTCTTCCTTCACAAAAATCAATACTACCATTATAGCACAGACTTTTATGGGTGTGAAAATTTTAATTTTAAGTTTTTTTAAGGTTAACTTTAAGAATTTAGCGTACAATAATTTTTGAAACAAAAAATTCTAACGCTGGACATTTAAAAAGAATTTTTTATAATAGAGTCATATGCAAAAAAGGAGTTAATCATGTCTCAAAAATACTCAAGACGTCAAAAATCATCAAAAAACGATAAGTCAGCTGCCCCAACAAAACACATTAAAACAGGCTTTTCTACCCTTCAAAAAACAGTTGCTCTTATTGGTTCTATTCTTAGTATCATTGTGGCAAGTATTACCATTAGCAATACCTTAAAGGGGGCAAACCCAAAGACAGCAGACAAATCAACAACAACGACAACAACTGTTGTCATCAAAGAAAGCGACAGCGATAGTAAAACAGACACTTCCGCTTCGACAACTTATTCAAGTTCTGCTTCTGCTAATAATAACTACAATAGTGGTTCTAATAACAATACTTACAGTTCAAGTTCAGATACAACTTATAGTTCAAACTCTGCTACAAGCCAAAGTTCAACAACACCATCAAGTTCAGATACAACTTCTGACGATACCACTACAAATAGCAATACCAAAACAACTGAGTAATCGTTACTAGTGCTAATATCGTTTTCAGCGATTATTTGCTATTTCTATTGATTTTCAACCGTCTCAATCACACTCAAAAGAGGTAAGTACACTAAGTTCTCACCTCTTTTTTACGAATTTAATCAAAAAGAAAAGTTATGAATTATACTGAAACATTAAACTGGATTCATTCTCATAAAGCCAACGGACGTCGTCCGAGCCTTGAGCGTATGCAGTGTTTACTCGCATTACTCGACAATCCGCAAGATAAATTTCCTGCGATTCACGTCGTCGGAACCAATGGCAAAGGTTCAACAACAAGCTTTTTACAACATATTTTAACCGCTTCTGGTTACAAGACTGGGACTTTCACATCGCCATTTATCACTCGTTTTAATGAGCGCATTGCTATTGATAGCATTGAAATCCCTGACCAAGATTTGGTCAAAACAGTTCAAGCTATTAAGCCGATTGTCGATAGCGCAGAATTTCAAGACAAGGTCGGCAAAGTGACCGAATTTGAATTAGTCACTACTCTCATGTTTTATTATTTTGCAGTCATTAATCCTGTCGATATTGCGGTCATCGAAGCTGGGATTGGTGGCACTTACGATTCAACCAATGTTTTCACAGCCAAAGCCGTCATTTGCCCCTCAATCAGCATCGACCACCAAGAAACACTCGGCAATTCCCTAGCTGAGATTGCCCAGCACAAAGCAGGTGTCTTAAAAACAAACGTTCCCTTTATTTTTGGAAAAATGGCAGAGCCCGTTCGACGCGTTTTTTATCAGAAAGCCAAAGAGACAATGTCCAGCATTTATGAGTTAGGAAAAGGTTTCTCGTTTATGGAAAATGGCAGAGCTTTTGATACGATTTATCATCAGAGTATTATTCCAGATATTCAGCTAAAAATGTTTGGTAAACACCAAAAAGCTAACGCTTCTTTGGCAGCTATGACTGCATTGATACTTCAAAAACAATTGCCAGCTATTACACCAATTACAATCAAAACTGGTCTGGAAGAGACTGTTTGGGCAGGACGTTGTGAACTCCTCAAGCCCAATCTAATGCTAGATGGTGCTCATAACGAAGATTCTATCGCCAAATTAGTTGACTTACTAAAGAATGACTTTGCTCAACAAAACAGTCACATTTTATTTGCAGGGCTAAATCGCAAGCCTTTAACACAAATGCTGGAAGAATTGTCCGCCTATGACTTAACCGTCACAACATTTGATTTCTATCAGGCGCAGGCATTGCCAGACTACCCAGAACAATACCCAAAAGTTGCTGATTACAAAGACTGGCTCTCAATGGTAGACGACAATCCAGAAGACTTATTTGTGGTGACAGGGTCACTTTATTTCATTTCTGAAGTTCGAAATCACTTGCTAAATCACTAATCCCACCTGATTTTCCAGATGGGATTTCTTTTTTCTTTAATTTAGACTTTCTGCAAATTTACGTTTAATAAAGTTGGCAGAATTTTCAAGTTTTGCTTCTTCTGCTGGTAATGTCAATTTTATTTGCTCGATAATTCCTTCACGTCCAACAATGGCAGGATAGCTAAGGTAAGTATCAAGCGGTTCATAATAATTTGACACTGGTAATCCTTCGTGGCTATCTGACACAACAGCCAAAGCTAAACGGATTGCCGCACTTGCAATGCCATAGCTAGTGTATTTTTTACCGTAGAAAACAGTATGCCCACCAATCATCGCTTCATGAGCAATTTCGTCCAAAGTCTTAGCATCTGTAAATGTTGAAATAGGTTGCCCCTTCACACGCACTTGGCTCCATGCTGTAAATTGAGAATTCCCATGCTCACCTAAATTATAGCCATAGACACTACGAGCATCTACACCGAAACGTTCTGAAACTGCACGTTTCATACGTGCTGTATCAAGCAATGTTCCCGTACCAATGACACGTTTCTTAGGAAGTCCTGAATAATGTTGGTAAAGACTAGTCACAACATCAACAGGATTAGAAATCGCAATAATAATACCTTTAAAACCAACTTCTTTTAATTTTTTAGCAACAAGTGGTACTTGCTTTGCTGTAAAAGGTAATTCTGCAAAACGGTCCGCATCTGGATTGTCCTGCAAAGCAATATTCCCCAAAGCTGAAATCACAACATCTGCATCTGCCAACGCTTGATAATCATTAACAACGATATTAGCATGCTGATTGAGATTAGCTGCCGTATCTGTAAAATCAACAGCATCCGCCGTAACTTTCTTTTCGTTAATATCTATCAAAACATAATCATCAAATGCACCTTGAGCAATCAAACCATGAGCAACTGTTGACCCAACATGCCCCATTCCAATAATTCCGACCTTACGTGACATACAACATTCCCCCTTATAAAGTTATCACTCATTATAGACCTTTGATTCAGAAATTACGAAAACAACCTAACAAAGAATGTCTGGTTGTAAAATATCATTATTTCAAAAGGTCTTGCAAAGGTCCAAAGACAATTTTTTCAATGTCAGATACATAAACTGACAAAGCTTGTTGCGCATCGAGGTAAGCTTTCAGAACTGGATTAGCTTCAATTTCAGCTCCTAATTCTTGCATTTTAGCTTGTTCGTCACCAGTAGGCATTTGTCCAGATTGCAATTTAGCATAAAGCCCTTGTTGAAAATCTGTAAATTCTTTGAAAAGTTCTTTAGCTGCCGCATCTGCTTCAATCGCTGCACGACTTTCTTCAGCTTTTTTATACTCTGGAAGGGCACGGATGCCACGTTCTAATTCATTTGCTAAATCATAAATATTTGCCATAGTAAGTCTCCTTAATTAACATAAATTTTATAATCAGTATTTTCACTGATAACTTTCTTAGCGTGTTCCAAATCTTTGATATTCTTAAAGGAAATTTGTAAAATACCGTTAATATCCTCACGGTTTTCTTCGTTAATATGAATGTTAACCAAAGATGTTCCACGAAGTAATTCCAAGATTTCCAAGATAACATCTTCTTCATCAGGAACGTCAACAAAAATATCAAAGCCGCTTTCAACACCACCACGTTTGTGAATGTTCATTTCCTTGCGGGTTTCCTTGGCATGGTTAAAATAATTCCAAATAGCATCGGCATCATTTTGCGAAATAAGATCCGCAACGCCATCAAGTCTGTTTTTTAAATCATCAATACGTTCTAAAACCGCAGCCTTATTGGTTAGTAAAATACTAGTCCACATACCTGGTTCGCTTTCCGCAATACGTGTCATATCACGAAAACCTCCAGCCGCAAAGTGGTTAGTCATCTCATGTTCCGAAGCATAATCCCCAGCTTGTTCCATTAAACTAGCTGCCAAAATATGTGGAAAATGCGAAATTTGACTTGTAACACGATCGTGCTCAGAAGCATCAATTTCAATGTAGCGCGCATGAAGCCCTGACAAAATAACTTTCATGTCAGCAATTGTGCTAGTATCTGTCAGCCTTGACGGCGTGAAAATATAATAAGCATTTTCAAATAAATTGACTTCAGCAGCAATAGCACCAGATTTATGAGAACCTGCCATAGGATGAGAGCCAACAAAACGAACGTTTTTTCCAGCAAGGTATTTTTCACCAGCTTCGACAATTTCACGTTTTGTAGAACCTGCATCTGTAATAATGACATTGTCTTTCAAATCCATATCAGCTAAAACCTTAATAAATTCGATAGTTTGCTTAATTGGCACAGCTAATATAATGACATCGGCTAAGGACGCAAATTCCTTAAAATCAGCAGTCACTTCATCCACAATTCCGCGTTCAAGGGCAACGTTGCGTGATTTATCGGAACGATTATAACCAAGGATTTTATAATCAGGGTGATCACGTCTGATTCCCAAAGCAAGAACCACCAATCAAACCTAAACCTGCAATATAAATCACTTTATTTTCCATAGTTACTCCATTTCTGATTTGCAAATCTTTATAGCAATATTGGAGAGCACGCGCCCTCCAATTGTCAAAATGTTATGTTTTTAAAAATGTTTGACATAATCACGATGACGAGCGACAGCTTCTTTTAATTCCTCAAGATTATCAGAAGAGAATTTTTCAAGAATTTCATCTGCCACAACAGTTGCAACAACTGCTTCCATAACAACACCTGCTGCTGGAAGAGCTGTTGGGTCTGAACGTTCAACCGTTGCTTTGTATGGCTCATGTGTTTCAATATCAACTGACATCAAAGGTTTATAAAGTGTTGGAATAGGTTTCATGACTCCTCGAACAACAATTGGTTGTCCATTAGTCATACCACCTTCAAAACCACCAAGATTATTGGTACGACGAGTGTAGCCTTCTTCTTCGTTCCAAAGAATTTCATCCATGACTTGGCTTCCTTTGAGGTAACCATCTTTAAATCCTAAACCAAATTCAACTCCCTTGAAAGCATTGATTGAAACGACCGCACCTGCAATTTTTGCATCAAGTTTCTTGTCCCATTGAACATAAGAACCAAGACCAACTGGAACGCCACCAACAACAATTTCAACAACACCGCCAATAGTATCACCATCTTTTTTGATTTGGTCAATATAATCTTTGATTTCTTGTTCACGCTCTTGATTGACAATTGAAACTTCTGATTGACTAGCCAATTCTTTAATTTGTGAAACAGTCAGTCCCTCTGGAACATCAATCTCTTTGCCACCAAAAACAACAACGTGATTAGCAATTTCGATATCAAGCTCTGCTAAAATACGTTTTGCCACCGCTCCAACGGCTACACGCATTGTTGTTTCACGTGCAGATGAGCGTTCAAGAGAATTACGCAAATCTTCAAAACGGTATTTCATCCCACCAACAAGGTCAGCATGCCCTGGACGCGGATGAGTAATTTTACGTTTTGTTTTTAAGCTATCATCAATATCCTCAACTGCCATAATATCAAGCCATTTTTCATGGTCTTTATTGATGACATGAAGGGTAATTGGAGCACCAGTTGTTTTTCCGTGACGTACACCAGATGTGATTTCTACTTTATCTGATTCGATTTTCATACGCCCACCACGTCCATAACCACCTTGGCGTCGTTTAAAATCAATATTAATATCCTCAGCAGTTAAAGGAAGCCCTGCAGGAACTCCTTCGATAATTGCGGTCAAACGCGGTCCGTGAGATTCACCAGCTGTCAAATATCTCATTTTACTTCTCCAAATACTTTTTCATCTCTTTAAGTGGGATCTGATTGATCGCTGCGCTACCAAGCTCTGGTACAATAACTGTCTTAATCATTTTACCGCGAGCTTTTTTATCATGTATTAAAGCACCATAAAGTTCGTCAACATGCCATGGTTTGTAATCCGTAGGTAAACCAAATTTTTGGCACATGTCAAAAATTTCTTCTGTAATGCCTTGAGGCATCAAGCCTTTTTTCTCAGCAACACGCGAAATTTGTACCATTCCAATGGCAACAGCTTCACCATGCATGACTTTTCCATAACCAGCAGTCGCTTCAACCGCATGACCAATGGTATGACCAAAGTTAAGATAAAGACGAACACCGTTATCAAGTTCATCTTCAACAACAACTTTACGTTTGACATTGCACGAACGGTAAATAATGCTCTCAGCGTGTTCTAAGATACTTTCAGGAGAGCCATCCATAGTAGATAATTCTTCCCAAAGTTCAACATCATCAATCAAACCATATTTGATAACTTCCCCCATGCCTTCAATGAGTTCACGTTTACCAAGACTTTGTAAGGTTTCAGGATCAATTAAAACACCATCTGGTTGGGTGAATGTTCCCACCATATTTTTAGCAAATAGCGTATTAACCCCTGTTTTACCACCAATAGATGAATCAACTTGAGCTGTTAAACTCGTCGGAATTTGCAAGAAATGAATGCCACGCATATAGGTAGATGCTACAAAACCTGCCAAATCTCCTACGACACCACCACCAAGCGCAACAATACCGTCACTGCGTGTCATGCCATTTTTGACAAGAAATTCATAAGCTTTGTTAACTGTTTTTAAATTTTTAGAAGCTTCACCTTCTAAAAAGTCAAAAACAATCACTTCAAAACCAGCATTTTCAATGCTTAGCTTAACCTTTTTAGCATATAAACTGCCAACATGATTATCAGTAATAATAGCGATTTTTTGCGGTTTCCAAAGTTTTTTGACCCAATCGCCAGCTTTTGATAGGACATCTTTTTCAATCACAATATCATAAGGTGTTTGTGGGAGATTAACATTCAATTTCATTCGTGTCACCTATCAGTTGTTCTTATTTCGTGTTGTATTTTTCTTCAAGCGCTGACCAGATTTCAGCTGTAGGCATTGTTTCACCAGTCCAGATTTCGAAAGCTTCAGCAGCTTGGAATAAAAGCATTCCTAAACCATTAAGAGCTGTTAAAACTTTGCTACGAGCTAATTTCAAAAATGGTGTTTCAAATGGTTGATAAATGGTATCAGCAACCAACAAACCTGCTGGGAATTCAAAATCTTCTGTAATAATCATTGATTTTCCGTCCATACCTACGCTTGTAGCATTGACGAAAAGTTGTGATGCTAAGACTTTTTCTTGAATCGCTTTTAAATCTTCAACTGGATAAACAGCGATAGATACTCCCGTTTTGTCGGCAAATTCTTGCGCTTTTTCACGTGTCGCCTCTAAAAACTGAGTTTGGTTAAAAATGTTAATATGACTAGCACCATTCAGAGCAGCTTGCGCAATGAGTGCTGTGGCAGCTCCGCCACCACCAAGAATCGTCATTGTTTTATCCTTAACATCAAAATCAGCAAATGTCGCTAGACTTCTAAAGAAACCAATACCATCTGTATTGTGACCAATTAATTTGCCATCACGATTAATAACCGTATTAACAGCCCCAATCAATTGGGCAGAGTCAGTCAATTCATCCATGTAAGGAATCACTTTTTGTTTGTAAGGCATTGAAATGTTCACACCAAACATATCGTAACGTTTTACATTTTCTAACGTAATTGCCAAATCTTCTTCAGGAATATCCCAAGCGACATAAACACCATTAACACCCGTTTTATCAAAAGCATAGTTATGAATAAACGGTGAAATAGAGTGTTTAATCGGTGTTGCAACAACCGCAGCTAAGCGTGTGTATCCATCAATCTGCATCAAGTACCTCCCTAATATGTTTCATATCTGTAAGAGCAACCTGTCCAAGCGCACTCGCTTGCTCCAAACTAGCAAATGACCACGAAGAGCCAAAAACATCAACAGCAAAACGTGAAACGCGTCCAAGTTTTCCCATAGACATTATTGCGTATTCTTGCTCTGGATTTAATGTTTTGAAACCACGTGTGTAATTCATCAAATCCAACACATCTTGTTCACTCTGCGGCATAACAGCAACCTTAACCACACGCGGAGCAAGGGCTGTTAGTTCAGAAAATGACTCCATCAAGTTCTCAGGTGTTTCATCAAAATTATGATATGACAAAACAAGATTTGGGAAGTCTAACATTTGTTGAAAAGCTTCTTTATGAGAAAAATATTCAAAATCAACATAGTCTGGGTGGTAAATAGCATTAATATTTTTCAAAAGCTCAACATAGTCACCGTCAGATAAGTTAATGTTACCACCTTCCTTATCCGTACGAATGGTAAAAATAATTTCTCGACCTGAAAATTTTTCAAAAATAACTGGTGCAACAGTCATAATGTCATCTTTATCTAAGAAATCTGCTCGCCACTCAATAATATCGACTTCGTCGAATTTCGAAATATCAATCGACTGTGCCTCTTCTAAATTTTTAGGCATTATAGGTACTACTATTTTCATTTTTTAACCTTTATTGTAAATACTTTCAAATAATTACTGTTGACTTCTGCTTTGTTAACCGTGAAATCACTTGGCAATTGTTGCAAACGAACATAGTCATGTTTAACAGAAGCAAAACCTTTTTCTAACTGCTTTTTAAATTGTGCGACCGTCAGGTTAGCTGCATTGGTTGAAGCAATAATGGTGCCATCTTCTGACAGAACTTCCAAAGCTTGACTAATCAAGCGGTGATAATCTTTAGCTACAGAAAATGTTTGCTTTTTATTCCGTGCAAAACTTGGCGGATCAATAACAATCAAATCAAAAGTCAATTGTTTACGTTTTGCGTATTTGAAATACTCAAAAACATCCATTACCACAAAATGGTGATTACTCAAGGCAAGACCATTCGCTTCAAAATGCGCTTGTGATAATTCACGTGAGCGTTTTGCAAGGTCAACAGATGTTGTTTCGATAGCGCCACCCATTGCTGCCGCTACTGAAAACGCTGCGGTATATGAAAACATATTAAGGACACGTTTTCCAAGACCAAGTTCATTAATCAAAGTATCACGAACGTCATGTTGGTCTAGAAAAATTCCTGTCATCAACCCGTCATTCATAAAAACACTGTATTTGACACCATTTTCTAAAACGGTAAATGATACTGGCGCCTCTTGACCATAAATGTGAGCTGATTCATAATCAAGTCCTTTAAAACGAATTTTCTCATACCCGCCTTTGATAGCTGGATAAACTTTTTGGAAGGCATTTATAATGACATCACGATGCTGATAAATAAACGTATTATACCAAGAAAACACAACAAAATCAGCATAACGATCTATCGTCACACCACCAAAATTATCTCCATCTTGATTAAATAATCGATAAGCCGTCGTCAAATCTGAATTTTCAAAGTTTTGGCGTTGTTTTTTAGCTTTTGTAAACAAGCCCACAAAATAAGATTCTGTCAGTTCAATTTTTCTTGAACCTAAGAACCAACCAATCCCCTTATTTTGTTGAGACAAGTAAGCTGTCCCTAAAAATTGATGAGAATGATTGTAAACAGCGACTAACTGATTATCAAAATCAAGTTGATGAAAATCTCTTCCATCCAAAAGTTGAATACCACGCTTAATTTTCTTTTCAACGAAAGAATCCACGTATAGTCTGTTCATGAAGCCTATTATATCAAAAATTCAGAATTTTTCCCACTAAATTTTATATTTCTCACACATAACAAAAATGTTTATGATATAATTGAAACTGAGATTTTATCTTTAGGAAAAAAATAAAGGAAGTTCCTACAGTGAAAAAATTGAAACAAGTTATCTCACACGTGCTAAACACACGCTTGGGATTCATTTTGACGCTTTTGTTTATGTACTGGCTAAAAACCATGTGGGCTTACCATGTTGACTTTAGTCTTGATTTGGAAAATTTATATCAAGTTTTCCTTTCAATAATCAACCCCATTCCGCTGAGTTTGCTTTTACTTGGATTAAGCCTTTATATAAAGAGGACACGTGTTTTTTATGCCGTTAGTTGGATTATTTACACTATTTTAAATATTCTACTTATCGCTAACGCCATTTATTTCCGTGAGTTTTCTGATTTTATTACTGTTAGTGCAATGTTTGCAAGTAGTAAGGTTTCTGCTGGTTTAGGAGATGCTGCCTTAAATCTACTGCGAGTTTGGGATATTGTCTATATCTTTGATTACATTATCTTAATTATTTTATTTGCTACAAAAAAAATAAAAACAGATAAACGTCCTTTCAACAAACGTGCTAGTTTTGCGATTACAGCATTATCGGCTCTGCTTTTCTCTATCAACCTTTTTACGGCGGAAATTGATAGACCTGAATTGCTAACTCGTGGTTTCTCAAATGTCTATGTCGTTAGAGCGCTTGGTTTACCATCTTTCACCGTCTATAGTGCTAACCAAACTTATCAAACTGAAAAAGAACGTAGTGAAGCAACTGCTGACGATTTGACCGAGGTTAAGGAATACGTTTCAGAACATTATGTAGCACCAAACTCTAAGTATTATGGTATTACTCAAGGAAAAAATGTTATCGTTATTCATTTGGAAAGTTTCCAACAATTCTTGATTGACTACAAACTGGAAGTTGATGGACAATCTTATGAAGTAACACCATTCCTTAATTCGCTATATCACTCAAACTCAACTATTTCTTTCTCAAACTTCTTTAACCAAATTAAGGCTGGTAAGACTTCCGATGCCGAAACATTAATGGAAACATCGCTTTTCGGACTTAGCAGCGGGGCATATATGGTTAACTACGGTGGAGATAATACAGCGTTTGCTGCTCCTTCTATTCTTGCTCAAACAGGCGGATATACTAGCGCTGTATTCCATGGTAATGTCGGTTCGTTCTGGAATCGTAACAATACTTATAAACAGTGGGGATATGACTACTTCTTTGATTCATCATATTTCCAAGAGCAAACTGATGAAAATTCATTCCAATATGGCTTGAATGATAAATACATGTTTGCTGATTCTATTAAGTATTTAGAACACCTTCAACAACCATTCTATACGAAATTTATCACAGTAAGTAACCACTATCCTTACACTAGCTTGGCCGGAGAATCTGATGAAGAAGGTTTCCCACTAGCTCAAACTGATGATGAGACCATTAATGGTTACTTCGCTACAGCTAATTACCTTGATTCTGCCATTGAGGCTTTCTTCAATTACTTAAAAGAATCTGGTTTATATGACAATTCTATTATCGTGCTTTATGGGGATCACTACGGTATTTCAAATTCAAGAAATACTAACCTAGCTCCTCTACTAGGTAAAAATTCAGAAACTTGGACAGAGTACGATAATGCTATGCTCCAACGTGTTCCATTTATGATTCACATTCCAGGGTACACAGACGGCTTTATTAGCGACACCTATGGTGGTGAGGTTGATGCCTTACCTACACTTCTTCACTTGCTTGGTGTCGATACTAGCAACTATGTTCAACTTGGACAAGATTTGCTTTCTGAGGATAACGCTCAAACTGTTGCTCTCAGAACAGCTGGATATTATATCACACCTACATACACAAGCTATAGTGGACATCTCTACTACACAGCGACTGGTGAAGAAATCACCAACCCAGATGAAAGCACTACGGCGGCAACAAAAGAGATCCGCAATGCCGTTGTTAAACAGCTTTCCGTTAGTGACGAAGTTCAGTCGGGAGATTTACTCCGCTTTGATACAGATACTGGTTTAGAAACCGTTGATAGTTCGTCGATTTCCTACTCCGACTCCTTGAAGAGCCTGAAATCGATAGAGAAAAAACTAGGTGATGAATCGACAAGCTTGTATAGCGAAAATGGTAACCAATCTACCGTTGACCTCTTTAAAGCTCCAAGCTATATGCAACTGCACAGTAGCTCATCAAGCTCTAGTAGCAGTTTATCGTCATCAAGTTCAAGTGACGGCTCCTAACCCATAATTAACATAATCAAAACAACCAATCACTATTACATTTAGTGATTGGTTGTTTTTTGCCTTATACCAATAAGTGAAAATAATCTTTTTCTAGTACTCCTATGGTCACCTTCCAAGTCGAAGTTACATTCTAATTACTCTAGCAGACCCAAAATCGAACTCACAAGTAAATAATAAATCCTGCCTTGCCAACAATATCTTATCACCGTTTTTCGACGGTAATCCCGAACACGCTATTTCAAAATTCTTAATGTCTAAATCATAGCGCATCAGGTAATGATATAAATAGTTCACATGTTTTATTATATTGAATACAAAAAAAGCACTAAGCTGTAATCTTAGCACTCTTAATTGATTGTAAGTAGAACTTACGTTTGTTTTAATTCTTATTTACCAAGTTTAGCTTTAGCTGCATCTGCAAGAGCTGTGAAAGCTGCTGCATCGTTAACTGCTAAATCAGCAAGCATTTTACGGTTAACTTCGATTTCAGCTAATTTCAAACCGTGCATCAATTGTGAGTATGACAAACCATTCATACGAGCTGCTGCATTGATACGTGTAATCCAAAGTTTACGGAAATCACGTTTTTTCTGACGACGGTCACGGTATGCATAGTAGTAAGAGTTCATTACTTGTTCTTTTGCAGTACGGAACAAGATATGTTTTGCACCGTAGTAACCTTTAGCAAGTTTCAATACACGTTTACGACGTTTGCGTGATACAACGCCACCTTTAACACGAGCCATTTATATTCTCCTCCAAATAATTCTTAATAATATTGAGTAAATGCTTTATTCTTATTTAAGACCTGAAAGCATTGCTTTAATACGTTTGAAATCTCCTGAGTGCACCATAGCGGCTTTGCGAAGATGACGACGTTGTTTTTTAGTTTTACCGTGGAAACGGTGTGAAGTAAACGCACGGAAGCGTTTCAATCCACCAGAACCTGTACGTTTGAAACGTTTAGCTGATGCGCGGTGAGTTTTTTGTTTTGGCATTTTAGAATTCTCCTCTTAAAATATTTAAAATTGACAATTATTTTTTGTCAGGAATTGGAGCAAGTTGCATGAACATTTGACGTCCATCCATCTTAGCTCGTTGCTCAATAATAGCAATATCTTGCGTTCTTTCTGCAAATTCCGCCAATACCTTTGCTCCAATTTCCTTGTGAGTAATCATACGACCTCTAAAGCGAATTGAGACTTTCACTTTGTTTCCTTTTTCAAGGAATTTACGGCCGTTACGAAGTTTAGTCTCAAAGTCACCTTTATCGATAACTGGGCTAAGACGAACTTCTTTAACAGTCACAACGCTTTGTTTTTTACGTTGTTCCTTACGTTTCTTTTGATACTCAAATTTGAACTTTCCATAGTCCATAATTTTTGCAACAGGTGGCGTAGCTTGTGGCTGAATTAAAACCAAGTCAACATTAGCGTCATCAGCAATAGCTTGTGCTTCTGATAATGGTTTAATTCCTAGTTGTTCACCATCAAGACCAACGAGACGAACTTCGCGAACGCGGATTTCATCGTTAATGAATAGATCTTTCTTAGCTATGATTTTCACCTCTTTATTTTTTTAGAGAAAAACAAAAACGGACTTGACAAACCAAGCCCGTACATACATAGTATTCCCGAAGGAATCTTTGACATGTTGGGCCAGACAACCTTAGTCGCAAGGCGAGAAGTTCTCACTTCTGCTTTTCTCATTGTCTCTATTCTATCACAGAGACTAATCCATGTCAATAATTTTTTCTGCTTTTTCTTGAATAAATTTGACAACACCGTCGATATCAACACCAGTTGTATCAAAAGTAATGGCATCATCAGCAGCTTTCAACGGTGAAACTTTACGATGACTGTCTTTGTAATCACGTTCTGCAATTTCACGCTTCAATGTTTCAAAATCCGTTTCAATACCTTTTTCTTGGTTTTCTTTAAAACGACGTTCTGCTCGTTCTTCTACTGACGCAATCAAGAAAATTTTCAATTCTGCATCTGGTAAAACAACCGTTCCAATGTCACGACCATCCATGATGATAGCACCATTTTTAGCAATGCGACGTTGTTGCTCAACCAGTTCTTCGCGAACTTCTGGTATAGCTGCCACCCAAGAAACGTTGTTTGTCACATCATTTTGGCGGATAGCAAGTGTCACATCTTTGTCACCAACAAAAACAGTTTGACTACCATCTTCGGCACGTCCAAAAGAAATAGTGTGCTTAGACAAAGCTTCTAAAATTTCTCGAACGTTGTTTTCTGTTAATTCATTTTGCAAAGCTAGATAAGTTGCTGAACGATACATTGCTCCAGTATCAAGATAAGTATAGCCAAGATTTTTAGCAATAATCTTGGCTACTGTACTCTTTCCACTTGAAGCAGGACCATCAATCGCAATTCTAATTGATTTCATGATTTCCTTTTCTTCCTAATTAATATAAACTTCATCTCCTGGGTTAGCATACCAATAGCCCAATGTCATGTGGTCAGGGTTAAGCTCATAGAGTCTTTCAACTGAAATGCCTGCACGTGCTGCAATAGAAGCTGCACCTTCTCCTGATAAAACAGTAATAGTGTCGCGGCTACCAGTAGAACTTGAAGATTCAGTTGTATCATCTGAACTTGCATCTGTTGATGACGCTTCTGACGACGAAGAAACAACGCTAGATGATGATGCACCATAAAAATTCGATGTTTCTGATGCTTTATCACTACCACGATTTGAAGTGTAAAAAACAACAAACAAAATCGCAACCACAATGACAAAGAAAATACTAAGCAACGCTGTCAACAAAGGCGTACTAACAACAGAGCCTTTTGTTTTACGGCTGATTTTAATTTCGTTATCATCGACTACTTTTTCTTCCCACGGTTGTTTTGCCATAATGTCCCCTTGTTAAATAAATCAATTCATATTACAATAATACTATGAAAGTATCAATAATTCCCGAAAAATGTATTGCTTGCGGCCTATGCCAGACATATTCTAAACTTTTTGATTACCATGATGACGGTATCGTAAAATTTGCTGATTCTGAGGACTTAGAAAAAGTTGTTCCTAGCTCAGATCAAGACACCCTCACTGCTATCAAATCTTGCCCAACAAAGGCTCTTACGATTTTGTAGGAGCTTTTTTGTTAGCCTTGTAAGCTTCAAAGTAATCCAGCTTGATAAAATTGTCTATCAATTCTACTTCACCAAGAAAGTCAGGATGAACTGCCAAAGCATCTAAAAAGTATTTCTTAGGCCATTTTCTCATATAAAAAATACGGTCTGGCTGATTTTTGATTTTTATGATAATACCAAATTTGTTGACTTCAATCTTTTTAATCTGCGCAATCGCTACGCTTGATTTTTTAAAAGGATTCAAAGAAACAATCCGTAATCTTCCATTTTCTTCGATAACGAAATACCGATGAAAACCAAGACCAACCAGCACAATAAAGATAGCAAATAAGATAAAAAATTGCCTTGGTATTTTTGTCCGCTCAAACAGTAATGATAAGCCGATAAACATTGGCGCTACAGCAATTGACCAATAGATAATTGACCAAGATAACTCAGGTTGCCAATGGTATCGCATCTTTCCAAAGATTTTAATCATAACAGTCCTCCATTAGTCTATTCTAACAAACAATACTTATGTAAAGCTTAAGGTTATTTTTGGACAATGCCGATAATAACATCCACAGCTTTTTCCATTGTTTGAAGACTGACAAATTCAAAGCGACCATGCATATTTTCACCACCTGCAAATAGGTTTGGTGTAGGAATTCCCATAAATGAGATTTTTGAACCATCTGTTCCACCACGAATTGGCTCGACGACTGGCTTGATTTCCAAATCTTCCATGACTTCCTTAGCAAGTTCAACTGGTGACATGTCTTTTTCAATAATTTTTTTCATATTGTAGTATTGGTCATGAAGATTGACAATGACACTTTCTTTACCTAATTCAGCATTCATCTTATCAGCGATTTCTTGAACCAATTTTTTACGATTTTCAAATGAGTCGTCTTCAAAATCACGGATAATATATGAGCTGTGCGCTTTTTCCACAGTACCTTCCATACCGTGTAAATGGAAGAAGCCTTCATAGCCTTCTGTATTTTCAGGACGTTCATTTTCTGGTAGTTGGTTATGGAAATCAATCGCTAGTTGCAAAGCGTTAATCATTTGATTTTTAGCTGTTCCTGGGTGAACGTTACGTCCCATGAAATCAACTTCCAAAGCAGCTGCACTAAATGTTTCGTATTGAATTTCTCCAAGTGGTCCACCATCGACCGTGTAAGCAAAGTCAACGTTGAAATCATCAATATTGAATTTATCAGCACCGACACCGATTTCTTCGTCAGGACCAAAACCAACACGAATCTCACCGTGTTTGATTTCAGGATGAGCTACCAAGTATTCAACGGCTGTCATGATTTCCGCAATACCTGATTTATCATCAGAACCAAGAAGGGTTGTTCCGTCAGTTGTTACCAAGGTTTGACCAAGGTAATTATTTAAATTTAGAAATTCTTCTGGGTTGAGGGCATAACCAGATTGACCAAGTTCAATAGCGCCACCTGCATAATTTTCAATAACTTGTGGCTTGATACCTTCAGCGTTAAAATCAGCCGTATCCATGTGTGCGATAAAACCAATTTTTCGTGTTTTTGTTGAATCGTTAGCTGGTAAAGTACCAACAAGATAGCCATTTGTCAAATAGTGTACATCTTGCAAACCAACCGCTTCCATCTCAGGTTTCAAAACATTTAATGCAAAGTCAACTTGAGTCTGAGTTGAAGGTGTAGTAGTACTATCAGGATTACTACGCGTATTCACTTTCACGTAGCTTAAAAAACGATTTAATAAATTTTCGTAAGACATTATTCACCTCTATCTTTTTCATTACCATTATAGCATAAAAAAATAGTCCAGTGGACTATTTTTTAACGAGTTTTGAAATTAATAAACGAGTTCGTTTTAAAATTTAAGACTTTTATTCTGATACATGATAATAAGCTTTGTTAGCGATATCTCCAGAACTAATATCGGCAGAAGAAATTATACGGTCTTTTGATACCTCAGAACTATCACTTTGTCCGTTCAAATAATCACTAGAAAAGCTAGTATTAGCAGGTACAATGTAAAGTGTCACATTTGTTTTTGACCCTGTTTGAACATCTAAGAGTAAGATTCCATTTTGATCGATATCCAGAAAATCAGCCGTTAAGCCTTCTGTTGCCAATCCTGCATCATTAAACATCAGAGTTTCCCCAGAAGCATTCTGCCACGTTCCAGCCATTGTTGAATAGTCTGCTTTCAAAATAGCACCTGTATTAAGTGGAGCTAACGTAACTTCTGTTGATGATGCTTCTTCTGATTCAGATGAAACAGTTGATGATGTGCTTGTCTCACTTGAACTTGTTGATTTTTTGACACTACTACTTACGGTAGTTGACGAAGAACTCTGATTGGTACTATTTTGCGAATGCGTAGAACACGCCGCTAGTAATCCTAAAGACAAAAGTAAGGTTAGGTAACATCTCAATTTCTTTTTCATTGGTAACCTCCTTTACCACGTGAAGCGACCAGTATAATCAATACTTTCATCGAGTGGATGAGATAATTTTGGTGATACACTTGTATACTGCCATGCAGCGCTATTTGAATAATAAGACAATGATTTAGCAGATTCTTGATCCAAATACTGAGTAGAGTACAAATAATGCGCTACCCAAAGATTTGACATGCCAAATTTTGAAGTGTTGAATTTTCCACCTTTAACATCAAGCCAAGATGCCATTGTGTAATAAACGTTATTGTTGTAACCAAGACGATTCATCTCGTCTTTCCAAGCTTGTGTATTAGCATTCAAATCACTTCTAAGCATTGCCTGCTCTTCCATATCATTAACCATAGTTGTCGCACCAGAAAGCCCCATTGACTTAGCAGTATTTACAAAATATTGCGCTTCGGCTTTAGCTTCCGCAGCCGTTTCATAATGTGAATAATGATAAGCTGAAACTTTCAAACCAGCTGCCTGTGCGTTGCTAATTTGAGAACTTGCATATGGATTGGTATAACTTGTTCCTTCTGTCAATTTAACAACCACACCTGTAATTCCTTGACTCTTCAATGATAGGAATTCACTAACTGAAATAACGCCATTATGACTACTGATGTCAATGAAGTATGACGGAGCATACACTGGTTTATCAGCATTCAAAGCATAAGTTCCAAGATTAAAACCAGATGTTGTGTTATCTGTGAAATCTACATAAACATGAACCGTATAGTTACCTTTGATGTAGTTATGATACTTTTCATCTACTGTTAAGCTTGCTGTACCATTAGTAATATCTGATGTTGTGTACCAGTAAAGGTTAGATTGATTACTTTCTGACCAAGCCGCTACACGAATGAATTTCAATTGCTTACTTGTGCTTGTCTCAGAGACTGTAACCGTTAATGTTCCTTTTTGAGCATCATGATTCTGAACCGTTACTGATGGAGCAGTTACGTATTTTTCAGGTGCTAAATCCACACCACTTGTCGCTGATAAGCCTTCAAGAGAATGACTAACTTGACTTTGACCATATACGTGAATGTTATAGTGGCCTGATTCAAAGTTATGTTGTTTTGGCGAGAATGTTAACACATAAGTACCATCTGCTTGTTTAGTAGCCTTATACCATTTGATGTCATCTTGGTCATTCAAACTTGTCCAAACTGGAAGAGTAATCCCTGTCACATAAACAGGAACGTTTGAAACTGTCACTTTAACACTGATATCACTTTCTTTGGTGATGGTTGTCTTAATTTCCGGTTTTGGTACGTTAATACTTGTCGCACTGATGCAAGTCATTTTTCCATTAATCACGGCATAAGTGTGAATGAGATAGGTACCGTAATCACCTGTATAGGCTGCTGTTACTTGGCCATTTGCAGGAACTTTGTACCACTTGAGATCATCTTGGTCATTTTTAGTTGACCAAACCGCATGTAAAACTTGTACAGCTGAGCTAACATCACTTGGCATGCTTATCACAATACCATTTTGAGTGAGTTTTGCTTCTACATGAACATCACCAAAATTGTAGCCTGCTTCAAAGCGTGTGCCAAGAAGGCCAGTCAAACTATTTGTGACACGACTATTACCATACACGTGAACATTGTATGTACCTGATTCAAAGTTATGAGTCGCTTCGCTAAAGATAACGTAGTAAGAACCATCTGCTGCTTTAGTAGCCTTATACCATTGAATGTCATCTTGACCGTTCGCTTCTGTCCAAGTTGGTACTTGAATACTATCAATATAGACGGGGACATCAGTGATGGTTACTTTATAAGTTGTCGCACTTTCTTTGGTGATGGTTGCTTTGGCACTTGGTTTTGGAACGTCAATGCTTGTGGCGCTCAAGCATACCATTTGACCTTTAATGACACCATAAGTATGAATAAGGTATGTGCCGTAATCGCCTGTGTATTTGGCTGTCATTTGGCCATTTGCAGGAACTTTGTACCAAACAATATCGTCTTGGTCGTTCTTAGCTGACCAAACCGCGTGATAAACCGTCATGTCTGAGCTAACGTCGCTTGGCATGCTTATCGCAATACCATTTTGAGTGAGTTTTGCTTCTACATGGACATCACCAAACTTATAATCGCCTTGGAAACTTGTTCCAGTCAGACCTGTTAGCGAGTTGGTCACAGCACTTGTTCCGTATACATGAACATTGTACTGGCCGCTTTCCATATTGTGCTCTGCAATGCTGAAAGTTCTAGTAAAAGTACCATCCGCATTTTGGCTTGTACTATACCACTTGATATCATCCTGACCACCCTTTTCAGTCCAAGTTGGTAGTTGAATACTAGTGATATAGGCTTGAAGATCACTCACGGTAACTTTGTAAGTTGTTCCGTCAACTTTAGTGATTGTTACCTTGGCGCTCGGTTTTGGCACATCGATGGAACGACCATTCAAACCTGTCATTTGACCGTTCAGGTTTTGGTAAGTGTGAATGTAGTATTTGCCGTATGAGCCAGTGTATTTGGCAACAGCATGGCCATTGTTATCAGCAGTGTACCAAATCAAGTCATCTTGACCATTAACATCTGACCAAACCGCAAACATGATTTTAGCACCCGCAGGAATGGCTTGGTTGTACTGAATGTCAAAACCTTTATTAGTCAAGCTGACACTAGTTACTTCTTTCACTGCTACTTTTGATGAATCCAGTTGATTGAGTACTTTTTGACTGACAGCTTGAACATTTGCTGTCGCAACTTTGGTGTCCTTAATAATTGATACCATAGAGTCTTCATCAGCTGATTCATCGTTCTTGTTATCTATGTTTGCTGAAGTATCACTATCAGTATTTCCAGATGTTTCAACACCTTCCTTGTTTTCAGAATTTGAAGGAGTTACCAGACTTGCATTGTTGCTATCATTAGTCTCAGTTTCTTGACTGTCAAGAACTGCTGAATTTTGATTATCAGCATCGGCTATATTTTGAGAATCATCTTGAATCTCAGGTGTTGAGTCAGATGTTTCCTTTTTATCAGAAATCTCAATATCATTAGTTAATTGCTCTGCATTAGCTTGTTCTACCGATGTTTGAACATTCTCAGTTACTGTCGTTGCCGGAGTTGCTGTATTTTCATCAGCAAAAACTTGCCCCGAGCTCAAAAAAGCTCCTATAATAATCGGAGATACTAGGCAGCTGCGAAGGATATTCTTTTTCAAATCAATTCCCCTCTTTCTATCTTTCCTCAAAACCATTGTAACATGATTTTGAAAGCCCTTCAAGCGCATTAGCTTAAGCCACAAAAAATAAGGTAACGATTTCAAAATCGCTACCTTAAAATAAGAAATTAATCTGGATAAATGTATGAAACATTTCCTCCCCAGAAAGAATCAAGTGGGTTAAACCAGCCACGGAAATTACCAATATATTGCTTACCAGCATAGTTTGCTTCTTTAACTTGAATACGAGTATTGCTTGCAACATCTGTAACATAAGCGACGTGACCATAGCCACCACCATCATTAGGCCAAACGACAATTGAACCAACTCTTGGTGTTGTTCCTACTCTAAATCCTTTTGCATGCGCATTAACTGCCCAACCACCTGCATTACCAAGCCAATTTGGAATCCATGGCGCTAATGATTTCACCGCCCAAGTACACTGACCAACAGGGTAAGTATTCGTTTCATTGATGTAAGTCGTGATACGAGGAGTTGGGGTAGTATTCTGATTTGGAACATTATCTGCTCTAAATCCTGACGTTCCTTTTAAGCCTTCAAAATTATTAGTGATCGCATTCTGACCATAAATGTGAACACTATAATCTCCTGATACATAACCATGGTTAGCTAGATTAATTTGCGCCTTATAAGTACCATCACCTATTTTAGTAGTAGTGTACCATTTTATATCATCTTGACCATTTGCGTTAGACCACACAGGGACAGAAACCGAAGTAATGTATTCTGGCACATTAGTTACTAATACATCGTAAGTTGTATCGTTAACTTTGTTAATCTGATACGAAACTTCTTGTTTATTAATGACAATGTCTTGACCACTGATTCCCATCATTTTTCCACCTTGTGCCAAATAGGTATGAATGTTATATTTTCCATACCCACTATGATTTTTTAAATCAGCGACAGTGGTTCCTGTTCCATTGTCAGCGTACCACTTAATATCATCTTGGCCATTCTCTTCTGACCAAACTGCGTAATAGATTGTCCCATTTGTTGGTGCATAAGTAGCTGTCGACATTCTAATACTACCATCTTTAAGGAAGATATTGGGAGCTTCAGGATTAATTTTCGTATTCTCCAACGCAATTCCTGAACGACTTCCATCAGCGTAAGTTGTATACACATGGGTAATATAATTACCAGCACGATTGCCATAATCTGCTAAATTAACCGTTGCCTTTGCCTGATTATTTGAAGCATCAACTGAATACCATTTTAGGTCATCTTGACCATTTTCTTCCGACCAAACAGCAACATCGATATGCGTAATATCCTTGCCGTTTTCTGACTTTTGAGCAGTCACTTCAAATGTTTTACTAGCAAGATCAAACGGTGTTTTAGTTACTAGAGCATCCGATTGTTGATCCGCCATAACCGTTTTAGAAAGACAAGTTGCACCTAGTACAACCGTTGACAATAAAGCTGTTTTAAGTTTACTCAAAAAGCTGTTCTCCTTCTTTGTATAATGTGTTTACACTATATAATTCGGAAAAACAGCTATAAAATCTGGTATTATTTAATATAATTTACCCTTTTTCTTTTACAATGTAAACTGGGCGTTTTTTGGTTTCAAGGAAAATTTTGGAAATGTATTTTCCAATGATTCCAAGAGCAAGCAGTTGGATACCACCAATGAATAAGATAATACAAACTAGGCTTGCCCAACCAGTAACGCTTCCACCGATAGTCAATTTTCGAACAATAATAAATAAAATTCCTAAAATTGATGCTAAAAATGATACCGCACCAGCCCACAAAGAAAGATTCAATGGCGCTTCAGAAAAGTTGATGAACCCTTCCATTGAGTATTTTAATAAACTCCAAAAGTTCCATGACGTTTCACCAGCGACACGCTCGCGATTTTCATAAGCAATGTAAGTCACATCGTAACCAACCCATGAGAAAATTCCCTTTGAAAAACGATTGACTTCACCAAGTTCTAAAATACTATCAACAACTTGTCTAGTCATCAGACGGAAATCACGCGCACCATCTACCATTTCTGTATCTGAAACAGCATTTATTATTTTATAAAACATCTTAGAAAAGAAAGAACGAATAACAGGTTCACCTTTACGGTCGGCACGACGTGTTCCAACAACATCATAGCACTCTAAAATCTTTTGATACATATTAATCAAAAGCTCAGGTGGATCTTGTAAATCCGCATCCATAACAGTGATTAAATCACCATCAGCAGCTTCAAGTCCTGCTAGAAGCCCTGCTTCTTTTCCAAAGTTACGTGAAAAAGATAAGTAATGAACGTTAGGAAAGCGACTTGCAACATCACGCAATACGTTCAATGTCTCATCCTTTGAACCGTCATTAACAAAAATATAATCAAATACCAAATGATTTTTTAACTTTTGCTCGACTTTTTGAGTTTCTTCCAAAAATGGGTAAATTGTTTCTTGCTCATTGTAACAAGGAACAACGATAGATAGTTTTTTCATCTTAATAATAATCCTTTCACAAGCTGGTTTTACACTTCTTACGTTTCCTAGTATATCATAAAGTTTTTACAAAAAAATGAGGAAAGTATATTTCCATCATTTTTTACTACTATAAATTAAGAAGTTCTTAATTCCTTTACATATGTTGTAATATAATCTAGTCCAAAAGCAGATAATGGTAACAATAGATATACATATGGGTACACATACTGACTCTTCGTTTCCCAAATAAGGTGAAAAATAAAACCACCAGATAGATAAATTAAAGGAATTAAAAGATAAAGATTGACCGACTTCTTTTGAATGAATTGACTAAAAATGCTTGGAATAACACTCAAATATATCACAACCAATAATAATGCTGAAAAATAATACAGTAGCTTATAGATTGTTTTCCCATAATAAATACTGTCCATTAAACGCCCAGTAATTTTCTGACCTTCAACAGGCATCTTAGTAACTGGACCAGACCAAATAGATTCAAACAGACTATCTGTCCACGTTGAAAGAAATTTATTCTTGAAGAAATTCCATGCGTATTTAGGATGCTTAATCATGTAATTGATTCGGCTAGTAATCTGTTCTTCACTTGCCTTTTCGATATCTTCACTATCTCCATTATACTCATTATAAACATTTTCAACATACGCATCGTACCAACCAGCAACACGATTATAAAGCGGAGTGTCATTTAATCCCATTGCTATCCAAGCTATTTTGGGTTCTCCTTCTAGATTTGATGTGTTAGCTAAATTTTTATAATAACCAGATATCGCATAATTACTTGCAAAAATTGAAAATAACAGAATAACTATAAACCCTAAATTCTTCTTAGCTTTATTGCGAAGAAAATCTAATGTTAAAACAATAAGGATAGATGCTATTAAAATAATATAATTATTCCTAATAATATCTGATAGTGTCAAAAAAGCAATGCTTAATATTAACGTGATCCATGTTCTTTTTTCAAAGTAAATTTGTAAAAAATAAAGTCCTATAATTGCAAAGAAAAGACCATAAGTTAATCCATAAACAAATAAAATATTGAAAAGGTGTGAGAAAAAGACGAATGATAATAGAATAACTAATTTTGAAATACTTTCTTTTTTAAATAAACGCTGAGTTATTTTCCAAAGAAAGAAATTATCAGCTATTGCCATCAGTAAATTTAAAATGAAAAATACCTTAACATTCGCCTCACCAAACAGCGTCAAAATTAAACGTTCAAAGCTAACCAAACCAAGTTGATGGGGATATTTGTGAAGATACCCCGAAACATCCGTCAAAATTTGAAAATCACCATTATTCAATGCTTTAGCCGCCTCTAAAACAGCTAAAGCATCATGGCGAAGCACATCGTTTTGATGAAGAATCAAATAAACCCCAAAGATAAGATAAAAAATAGTTCCAAAAATAAATAAGTAAGATTCTTTAATAAAAACTAACGAACGAACACAAAAATACAACAAAACAAGAAAAATAGCTAAGCTAATGAAAAAAACTATTCCATTTGTTTGCATATTTGATAGTTCAGAACCATCCATCGGCATATTAGTTCTTACTAAAATACTTGATATTCCTAAAAAGAAAAATAACAAGAATGACCACACAAGGATGGCTTTTTCTCCTAAAAAGGCAAGAAATTTCAAAAGACTTCTCCTTATAAAAAGATTAAAAACTTCAAATTGCTACATTTTCCTTCTCTCTAATTGAATTATATTTTTTAAAATCAAAATATATTTCCTTCACAATCATTAAAATAACAATTAATAATGAAAAAATTAGAGGAATATATGTTCTAACACCTGAAGCATAAATAGTTGGTGATAATGATACTGTCATTCGTGCAGCATATCCAGCTGCTAAAATAACAATAGCCGTCAAACCATCTTTCCACTCTTTAAAAATTAAGAATACAATCACTCCGATTACACATAAAATTAAAGTGTATAGGACTAATAAATAAAGATTTTCTTTTATACTAAAGTAACTTGTATCAGACCTATCATTTTGGTCATCAATAATTCTTTGAACAGCAGTCAACAAATTACTTATACCAAATCTATGAATAATAATAGTGTAAATAATTGTTCCTGAAATAAAAGCTGAAAAATATTGTTTTTTAACAATCGTAGCCACAATAAGCAAACAAAGGAAAAGAAAAACAATATTCAACTCAGAAGTAACAAATAATACACGATTAGTCTCTAAATATCCTTTGATAACCTTTATAGGAAAAGATAGATTTTCAAAGTCAGGATACCATAGTTTTGATTCATAAAGTACACGATTAGCAGTTCCTGGTGATAGTAAAGCAGAAACAATCCCTACAAAAGATACAATGGTTGCAATCAAATAATTTTTATCTACTCTTCGATTATCTAAATATGACTTAATGAATAAATAGATAGATAAAATAAATCCATAAACAGTAAACTGTTCTTGCATGCAAGCAAAAATAAAAAATGGTAGAGATACCAAAATATATAAGCGTTTCTTTTGTAAAATACAATACCATGCAATAACAAAGGCAATCATTGGAAAAAGATAATTAGTAACTGTTGCAATCAAACCAGCACTTGTGAAAAACAAACTTGGAAAAGAAAGTAGGAAAATAACAGGCGATACAAATTGTAATTTTCTGTACTTCTCTTCTTTTAGAAAAATTCCATTAAAACAATAGAAAAAAATTGCTACAGAAATAAGCATAGTTACTTTAAATAGCAAATAATGATTTGACATAAACATTGTAACTGATTCAATCAACAATCTACTTGACCATGTTTTATAGCGATAAATAGCAAATTCAAAAAAGCCAAATTTTTGAGCCATATGAGCAAAGCTAGTCTGATCTCCGGCATCATTAATATAAATAATAGACTCTAACGTGAATAAGAAGCTTATAAAAGCATAGTAGAGTGGTAAAATAAATTTTTTCATTTTCATAATTAATTAGTCACCTTAAAAAAAGATTTATATGACTTCAAGTATCCTTTGCCTGAAACCATATCATACTCAACAAGTTTTAAATCATTTGCTATTTTTTCTTGTTCAGTAGTTAATTTTTCCTTATCAACACTAGCATTCTCAAGAACTTCAGTTAACAAAGCATAATATGGAGAGACTTTTGAGTTTGTTACTGCTAATAACTCAGCCGGAAAATCACTTGAATTAACCAGAGGATATGATAATACGTCCGTTGAATAATTACTCCAAATAAAATAATCTGTTTGATATTGTCCGGCAGGATTGTCGATAAATGATTCTTGTGGATAGAAGCCAGGTAAGTGGTCTCCATAGAAAACAACTGTAATTTTTTGGTCAATTTGCGATAATTCCTGTAGCCACTCTTGAGTAGCTTGGTCTGTTTGATACAGTAATTTGGCATAATTATCCATGTAATAATTCTCACCAGGTGAAAATCCTTCACCAGATCCCCCTACTTCAGATTCTTCATCTAAATTCCATGGTGCATGATTTTGGTATGTTATCACTGAAAAGAATTGATTCTTACTCTCATCAATATTATCTAGGACAGTTTGATAAGTTGAAGCATCACTCGGATATACACCATAATGTTCCAAATGTTTTGCCCTTTCAGTTCCATTACTCTCAGCAATAAAAGTATCAAAGCCTAATTCACGATACACTTCCTTACGCGAATAGGTAGTTGCATCACCTAAATGAATGACATACTTATCTTCAGAACTATAAAAATCACTAATAGATGGGAAATAAGTCATTTGAGGAACAACATCAGTATATAACGTTGAAACTGATGCTGAAAGGTTATACATTGGCAACCCAGTCAATGTCTCAAACTCCATATTAGCTGTTCCACCACCATAACCGTCTGATTTCATTAATCCACTGGTCGTAGATTCTTTTACAGAACGAATTACTGGAATTGGATCAGTTGTTAAATTCACATTTGAAATCCGACTTGGATCAGAAAAACTTTCACTTAAAACATAAATAACCGTTTGATCTGAAATATTATTTTTTCGAGAAGCATTGATAACTTGAGCCTTATGAGTATATTTTTTTACAATTTTTTCAATCTTTTCTTTACTATACTCCTCAGGTTTCTCCATTTTTTTCGAAGTCATTTGTTTTAACCAAACAAACGTTAAAGAACGATTACGTGCAACCGTTCCTCGCCCCATCCATTCTATATTTTCATAGTTATTTAATTTAGATAATACTGGTATATTTTCAGCTATATCACCATCTTCTTGTTGAAGAAATACAGCAAATACATAGCTAAAAAGTGCTAAAATACCGACAATAGTTGCTAAACGCACCTTCCATTTTTTTGTAATCACTCCTCTAAGTAATTGATTTCTAAATATGTAGAAGATCACTACTGTTATTGCCAAACCAATTATAAGAATAAAAATTAGAGTCACATCAATATAAGAAATTACCAGTCTAATCTCTTTTATCCAACTTAAATCGCTGAACAACAATGGCTCATTACGCATACTAAATTTTATACTATTTGCAACAGTAATTATAATATCTAAAATAATAATAAAAGTCGTTGTACGTAAAATATGATTAACAATCATATAAAGGAGCAAATTAAATAAAGCAATAACTACTATCTGAAATAGCGTTGCTGAAGGAAAAATATAACGATCTAGTACTGCGCCATCACTTTTGATACCATATTGAAATAAATAATTAAACACTAGAGCTAAAAAGAAACTTAGCACAACAACAATAGCATAATTAGGTCTATTTTCTTTCAACGGTGTATATGAATTTAAAACAAAATAAACCAAAAGACAACTCAAAATTAATGTTATCGCTACACTTCCTGCAACATTTAAAAGATAATCAATGTAGTTTCCTTTTTCTATGAAATCTGCGACTTTCTCTGACATCATATCCAAAAATAGATTATCATTAAGTGCTAGTGAAGCGATAAGACCAATAGAAATCGCTGGATAGTAGTCAAATTCAACTAAGAAACCATCTATCTTTTCTTTTAATTGTAGTCTATTAGAAATATGAAAAATCAGAGTCGCTAGACCTACAATGAGGATGATTGTTGGCAAAAAAGAGTATTGTAAAAAATCATTCTTAAAAAAATGCCACCAAATAAATCCATCATTATTTAAATTTCTTGTAACAACTAAAAAATAAGAGACTAACGAATAAATCACATAACCACTTATTAATTCAACAAAGAAGCGTTTCTTAATATAATTTGATAAATAGATTGCTACTCCTAAAATAGATATAATATATGCTATAACATTAAAAATGTTAAGTGTAACAAATTGATTTGGTAAGTTGCTAATTTGTTCCCTTAACAAGGAAAAATTAATAAGGGAAAAATTGATATAAAATAAAAATATGAATAAAAGTATGAAATGTAGGATTTTTAGCCAATTAACCTCTAAAAAAGCATTCTTAACCTTTTCTTTCATGCGTCATTTTCTCCAGAGTTCTTTTTATAATATATTTAACAGCTCTAGCTGGTCCGACAAAAATATATTTGAAAGCACCTTTTATACCACCCATATGTGTGAAATCAACATAGGTATGTGGTGCACTATCTCCGCGCTCGTTATAGAGTTTATTATCCACAAACGGTGTTATATCAATTGGATTTTTAGAAATTCTAAAATCATAGTGTTCATTCCAGGCAATATAGACAAGAAGGCGTTCGATAGCATGTAAAATAGAATTTTGAGGTAATGGTTCAGCTGGAACATCATTATCCGTTAGATTCAACTCAAATAGTGGTTTCAAAGCATCGTACTTAAACCAAACAAAAGTACCATAGCTCATGACAAAGGTATGGAAATTATTAAAATCAATAGTTTTCGTCATACCCATTTTTTGCCACAAATCATTCATTTCAGGTGCAATTAAATGCTCATTCCAAGCATCTACAATTTTATTGTATCTAAAGAAAGTTGGGATATCTGCAATAACAAGACCTAATTTATCATTTGCAAAATTAGCAAGAATATTATCAGCTGGCTTGATAAGCATATCAATTAATTCATTGCGCCATGATTCTCCTGCCCAAAAATCAGCTTCTTTAGATTTTTTAGTATGGAAATGCCCAATATAATCGTACTCTGACAAATACTCTTTTAATTTCAACATTGGCAAAACATCACGACCAATATTACCTGTTACAAAAATACGAGCATTTTTAGCATTCTGATTTAAAATAGCTTCAATTTCCGATTTTTTAGTATCATTATCAGTTGTAATGAATAAATCATAGGCAAAATGGAAATTTTTAAATGCTCCTAAGAAATCTTCTAACAAATCAACATAAAAGACATGAAGATGCACCGCTATTTTCTTATCTGATAAAGAAACAGGTGCTGCTGTCTGAACATATTTTCGCGCTAAAAGATATTTAAAATCAGGAAAATTAATTTCAGACATATGTGAAACAATCAAATCTACTGGATAGTCCGATTGTTTAGCAATTTCATCTAAAAGATACGGAGTAATATGCTGATTATTATCAATTGCCTTAACTTTAATAAACGGCACTCTATGACTTAAAATTGCCGTTGGATGATAAAAGGAAAAATCAGCGTGTAACATGTGACTTGCATCTTCATTTACAGTATTAAAAATGACTTTATATTTAAATCCTGCATCCAAGAATTTTGTCGTTACTTGTGTTTCGTAGTTATCAATAACATCTTGAACATTGGTATAGTTTTTCACATTTTCCCAAAAATTTTTAAACTCTGGAGAAACAATAACAGATTTTTTAAATGTAATAAAATAACTTTGAATATGCTCGCGAAAACCTTGAGTATAGCGAGATTTAGGAGTAGCACGGTTATTTGTTAGCCCCCAGAAATCAACACTATCATCACTCTCATACTCAAGATAGTAATCTTTAATATCCCACAACGGACCGAAACACGTATCATTCATAATTGTGACAGAATCATAAGTAGCCAGCTCTTCAAATCCAACTGCAGTCATACCATCACGCCAAGCAGCAAAATCAAAACCAAAATTTTCTCTTTGGATAAACTGATCCATTAATCGAAGTTCGACTATTTTATGATAATCTTGCTCATTAATTGAACTATTTGAGATGAATACTACTTTAGAAAAAAGTGGACGCATTTTTGTCAATTGATAATAAACATGCGAACTAACACGATTGTACTTATTAAAATGGACGTACAATAATAAACGTTTCATTATTTTCTCCTAAAAAAGTTGATGATTGCTGTTGGAATTTTCCAACGACGTGAATGCGTAACAGAGTTATAGGCGACAACCATTTTCTCTAATTCTCGCTTATAATAGTGTCTTTCATCATTTACTTGTTTAAATTTTACTCTATACGCTTCCAATTCTCTAACTTCTTTTTGTAAATGTGACAAATCTCGAGAGAGAACTTTAGCAATATAATCCTCACGATTAATATCATCTAAATTAAACATTTCATAAATTAGTTTAAAAGTTTTTTGACTGGATGTAGAAACATCATAAATCAATTGAGGATCATAACCTTTAAACATAACATAATTTCCAATGATATCACCATTTGAGTAACTTGATAAAATTTCTGTATCAGATTCCTGACTAATCAAAGCAACTCGCTTATAAAAACTAGGTAACTCAGATAAATCAACTCTAACTGTAGTTACTGCTTCTGGAAGATTGAATACTACGCATCCCTTCTCTTCAAACTTATATTTAAGAACCTTATCTCCGCTAAAATTTTCACCTTCAGCAATATAATAGATTTTTACATATTGATTTTCAAAAGCTAAATTAATATTTTTATCAAAGTGAATACCAATTGCACGTTCTATTTCATCGCTGGCAATTGCCTGATACTTAGTCAATATATAAATATATGCTTCATAGAATTTTAGAAGGTCACCTCTTGCTGAGCGTGAAATATCAAAGACTCGATAATTTAAAAACGTACTATGATTAGCAATAGGTTTCGCATTTCTTACTAAAACAAGATTTAAAAAGAAATCATAATCCTCAAGTTGTTTTATTCTATCATCATATTTTACGTCACCTAAAACAGACGTTCTAACTAATGAAGTCGACGAAATATAATTACCGACTAAGAATGTATTTAAGTCAAACTCTCTAGCTTGCAATACCACAGCACCGTTTTCAGGGTTTACTAAGTTACAATATGCAATATCAGCATCGTTATTTTCAAGACTGTACAATAATTCTGAAACATAATTTTTTTCAAGATAATCATCACTATCTACAAAAAGAAAAAAATCACCATTTATTAATTGTAAACCCTTATTTCTGGTTCTTACCACTCCTGAATTGTCATGAACGAAATAATGAGTTTTGTTATAAGGAGAATCTTTAAGAGTTTCCTTAATAACCTGATCTGAATTATCTGTTGACCCATCATTTAATACAATTAATTCAATATTATAATGAGTTTGGTTAAATATACTTCTTAAACACTGTTCAATGTATTTTTCATGGTTATAACAAGTTACTAAAACTGATACTAAAGTCTCACTCATTTAAACTTCCAAGTTCCATTTCTTTGAATTATACCTGTTGCAGAATCTAAAGCAGAAATATCGTCCGATGCGATATCATCTCTGTTGATTACAATAATAGGGTTTGTCGTAGCATCTGTAAATGCAAGCATGTTTCCATCAACGTCTCTAACAGTCACTTCCAATTTTAATTTCAAATTGTTGACTGAAGATAATTTACATGAATAATAAGCTGTTTTATGTCCAATTCCCTTAGTCTTATTATCCAAAGTATTATCATTATAAATCCATACATTGCGATCAATATCAGTTAACGATAGTCCAATATATGTTTCAACGTCTTCCATCACATCATACTCAATTTTAAAATTAATATTATCATTTGGAGTAATCTGATTAGAAGATAATAATTCTAGCTTGAAATTTTCAACCTTTGGTTTTACTTTTTCAGCATTATCACCTTGGTTTTGTTCCTTCTGTGTCTCCTTCAAAGGAGCTGTATTATCGTAGCTATATTGATTGGCGACATCAAACGGATCACCATATGCTTTAACCAAACCGTTTTCAATAAGAACAGCGCGGTTACAATATTTCTTAACTGCGCCCATATCATGGGTTACAAGAATAGTCGTTTTTCCTGAAGCTTTGCGTTCCATGAAGTAATCATTACATTTACGTTGGAAAGCTTCATCACCTACGGCAAGCACTTCATCAAGGATAAGCACGTCACCTTGAGCTTTGATGGCTACTGAAAAGGCTAGACGAACTTGCATACCACTTGAGTAATTTTTGAGTTTTTGATTCATAAATTCTTCAAGTTCTGCAAATTCAACGATATCATCATACATAGCATCTATTTCTTCGGTCGTAAAACCAAGCATAGCGCCATTCATATAAACATTCTCACGTCCTGTTAGCTCTGGATTAAATCCAACACCAAGTTCAATAAAAGATACCATTTTACCATTTACAGTAACTTTCCCTTGTTCAGGAACATAAATTTGAGAAATGATTTTCAAAAGGGTTGATTTTCCTGAACCATTTCGTCCAACAATTCCAAAGAAATCTCCCTTGTAAACATCAAATGAAATATCTTTCAAAACATGTTGTTCTCGGTACCCTTTAATTCCTTTAAAACGATTAACTAGCGCTGTACGCAAACTATGTGTTGCTTCCGTTGGCAATTTAAAATACTTACTAACGTGGTCAACTTTTACTGCAATTTCTTTATCTGACATTATAAAATCTCCGCAAACTTCTTAGCATTTTTATGGAAAATAGTATATCCAATAATAAGAATTAAGACTGGAAGGATATAAGGAATTACTCCCCAAATATGATTATTATAAAGATCCCAGCCACGCATACTACCTGAATAAACAATATAATGACGCAAATCTTGAATAATTTGTGCTAATGGATTTAACATCATCAATTTTGCCACAGTAACTTGATTTTTTTGAATAATAAAAGTCAATGAATAGATAACAGGTGTAGCATACATTCCAGCTTGCATTACAACTTCCCAAATCGGTCCCAAGTCACGATATTTGACAAATAAAGCTGCAAGTATAAAAGCAATTCCTGCTGATATCATTGCTAATTCAATAAATAGTGGAATAATAATTAGAAAACTCCAACTAAGATGAACACCGTTAATAAGAGCAAAAACAAAAACCACCAAAAGATTAATGCCGTAGTTAATCGCTGCTCCTACTACTGATGAAACAACAATGATTTCTTTGGAAAAGTTCATTTTACGTAATAAATCGCCACGAGTAACAATGGACACCATTCCCATATTTGTAGCTTCTTGAAAGAATGACCATGTCACCATACCTAAAAGCACACCAATTGCGTAATGAGGTGTTCCGTCATCTAATCTCAAAAAACGGATAAATACCAAATACATAATTGTGAAAAGCATCAATGGTTTTAAAATTGACCACAAGTAACCAATTAAACTTCCTTGGTAACGAAGTTTAAAGTCCGTTTTTACCATTTCTCTTAATAAGATTTTATTTTCTTTACTAAAGAACTTCATTTATTTCTCCTATAACCAAATTTGGTAATAATTAGTGTTTTAAAGACAAGCGTATGGAAGTTTCTGTTCTTACGTAAACCATATTTGTTTAAAGTGTGGATACGCTGAGACAGTGATTTATCCATAATAGTTGTAAAGTTTTCAACTAATTCTCTGTTTTCTGGTGATAAATTTAAGTCTAACAGAAAACGCACTTGTGTTTGACTGGCATCAATTAACCACCAATATTTTTCAACGAGTTTATGTGGTTTTAACCAGTTTTTCATCCGTTTGGACCATGTTCTTGCCCCAAGAACATTAGCGTCATGCTGACGATACAATTCTGTTGGGTAATCGAGGTAAACCAAATGTCCCAAAGCACTAGCAATCAATGCTAAATACCAGTCATGCATTAAGAGATTATCCGTTGTTGTCCAAAGTTCGGCAAGAGCATGATTGATCATTGCTGTTCCACCAGTTACCGTATTTTCGGTTAATTCTTGAACTAGTTTAGTATTGGCATGGTCAGACTGTGTTTTAATCATGCTTTCATGCAAAACATTTAGCTCTCTATCAACGATTTTCAAATCCGTATAAACGAGCAATGGTTTGTCATTGCTATATTTTTCAGCTTCAGCTAAAGTCACCGCTAATTTATCTTCCAACCAGATGTCATCTTGGTCAGCAAAGAAATAATAGTCAGCTTTGCTATGTTTTAAAAGCGTATAAAAGTTTTTAATGACGCCAAAATTTCCACGATTATCAGCATTGATAAAGATAATACGTGAATCCTTTTGAGCATATTGCTGAATAATTTCTGGTGTGCGGTCGCTAGAGCCGTCGTCTCGGATATATAATGTCCAGTCTTTGACTGTTTGTTTTTGAATACTTTCAATCTGCTCAGCCAAAAATTGTTCACCATTGTAGGTGGACATGAGAATATTAATTTTCATTTAAAAACAGTTCCTCATACTCTCCTACTATTTTTTCCCACGTGTAATTTTGTTTAACAATCGCACGGGCACGGTTTCCATATTCTGTAAAATCATAATGACCATCTGCATCATTTATCAAACATGATAAATTACCAGAGGTTTTAGTCCAATAAAAGGCACTTGCGTCAGCTACTGATTTATTGAAATCAACATCAAGGACAAGATTAAGCTTAGTATGTCCTAGAGCTTCAAGCAGACCTGGATTTGTTCCTCCAACTTCATGTCCATGAATGTAGGCAAATGCATTTTCTCGGATATAATTTAACAAATCACGGTCATAAACTGTTCCAACAAACTTCACACGTTTATCTCTTTCGAAATTTGTCAACCGTTTCAATTTGTCAAAATAAGGGTTGTTCTTATGGTTACAAATGATAATCAAATCACGCTTAGTGTTTGACTTCATAAATTCTCGGATTGCTGTTTCATAGTTATTTTCTGGAACAAATCGTCCAACAATTAAATAATACCCATTTTCCTTTGTTTGCCAGTTTTCAAAGCATTTTCTAACTTTGTAATCATCGGCAGTCAAGCTTGACCTTGTCAAGTCGGTTCCATAAGCAATAAACCGTGTCTTAGCTTCTGGATAAGACTCCTGAATATAAGTTTCAATACCGACATTATCTGAAATCACCAAATCAGCCGTTTTAGCCATTGATTTTTCAGCATATTTTAAATAAGCTTGAACAGGTTTTGACCATTTAGAACGTTTCCATTCCAAACCATCGGGATTGACAAAAACTTTACCACCGACAGCGTGAATTTTCTTAGCCCAAGGCACGATAAAAGCACCAATCGTATTACCCAAAATATAAAAAATAGGGTGTTCAATGCGCTCTTTTTTTACCATTTGAAGTCCATAATTAATAGCCATCATATCATAAGCGATGACCCGAGCAGGACCAATCTTAGGTGCCTTGATGGTAAAACAATCCGCGCCTTCATAGCTAAAGTGCGTTTGATGCTTATCGTCACTCAAACAAGCCACATGATAAACAATGTCTGCGCTCTGCTTATTTTTTACCAACTCCTCAACAAAAGTCTCGAAACCACCGTATTTTGCTGGTAATCCACGACTTCCGATGATGAACACATGTTGCATGGCACACTTCTCCATTCTAAAATACAATCGTTTTTATTATACCATAATTTACATAAGCTGGCGAAAGAAAAAAGGAAAGTCTAAGCGACAGAATGTGATTAATTGTACAATTTTAAATACTACTAAAATACCTGCACCAACCACAATCAAAAATGAGGTTAGAAAATCTCCTAACCCCATATGTTTTGAAACTGCGACGGACAGTTATTATTTTTTAACGTCTTGTTTGTAAAATTCTTGCAAAGCTTCTTGCCATGTTGGAATAACAAAACCAGTTGCTTTAGCTTTAGCAAGGCTCATTGTTGAGTTAAGTGGACGTTTTGCTTTCGCTGGGAATTGACTTGAATCAACTGGTTTCACTACAACATCGGTATCTTTCAAGATTTCTACTGCGAAATCATACCAAGTTGTGTCTTCAGTGGCATCATTTGACAAGTGATAATAACCAAATTCTTTTTTATTTTCTGTCAAATAAGTCATAAATTCAACCAAAGTACGAGTCCATGTTGGACGACCATGTTGGTCATTGACAACAGTTAATGTGTCATGTGTTTTGGCAAGGTTTTGCATTGTGAAAACAAAGTTTTTACCATAATTACCAAATACCCAAGCTGTACGGATGATGTAGAATTTATCAGTGTATTTTTCAACGGCTTCTTCACCAAGACGTTTTGTACGTCCGTATTCTGTTTGAGGGTCTGGTGTATCATCAACTTCCCATTCTTGACCAACTGGTTTCTTTCCGTCAAAAACGTAGTCAGTTGAAATGTAAACAAGAGTTGCACCATATTTAGCAGCTGCTTTGGCAACAATTTCTGTACCTGTTACGTTGATAGCATAGTCAAGTTCTTTACCTTCATCTTCAGCAGCATCAACAGCTGTATAAGCCGCACAATGGTAAACAAGTGTTGGTTTTACTTGCGCAAATACTTCATCAACTTTTTCAGCGTTTGTGATGTCCATTTCCGCAACATCAACCGCCACGTACTCTTCACCACGTTCATCTAATAAATAGCGTAATTCTGTTCCTAATTGCCCATTGGCACCTGTAACTAAAATCATGTTAGAACTCCTTTAAATTCATTCCCTACTATTTTACACTATTTTTTCAGAAAAAGCACTATCCAGAAACACCCCCTTGTTTGACAAACTTAGCACCTTAATAAAAAGTTTCACTCACCATTCTCTCGATATTTCTCAGTTTCGGCTTGATTTGCCCAGACGAAGTGATTGGGTTTAATTTCAACCATTTGTAGTTTGTCGGTTGTGTAATCGTGTTGCTCCGGGTCGTAGATAATTAATTCTTTTTGGCGCCCCAAAATAGGATCTGGAATTGGAATCGCTGATAAAAGTGATTGAGTATAAGGGTGGATAAAATGCTTGAACAGCTCCTCAGTTTCTACCACTTCAACAATCACTCCTTGGTGAATAACCGCAATACGATCAGAAACAAAGCGAACAACTGATAAATCATGAGCGATAAATAGATAAGTTAAACCACCTTCTTGTTGAATTTGTTTTAAAAGATTGAGAACCTGCGCCCTGACTGAAACATCAAGAGCCTAAATCGGTTCATCTGCAATGATAAATCCAGGATTCATAACAAGTGTTCTAGCAATTCCGATACGCTGACGTTAACCACTTGAAAACTCGTGTGGATAGCGCGTTAAATGTTCTGATAATAAACCAACTTTTTCAATAATCTCTTTTACTTTCTTTTGGCGCTCTTCTTCATCCTTAAACAGTTTAAAATTATACAACCTATAATAAAAACAGCATCATTACCATGAATAGCCGAATCACCGATAAGTTATTTCATGAATAAAAGTATATATATATATATATTGATATTCTTTGTAAAATAACTATTTCTATCAAGTGATAAATAAAAACTATCGGCATCCTCATCTCGTGAGCTGTTTTGAGCTAAATCGTTAGTCTTATTTCTTCTGTAAAAATAACTTACCAATACCGTTACCCATACAAGAACTCTCCTTTTCATAAAATTTTCTGATATTTCAGAATCGCAAAACAAGATATGGCGACGTTTTAAAAGCCACTACATCAACTTATTTAAAAAATTACACGCTCTTACCATAACATGTCATTTATTTTTCAAGTAAAAAAAGACCAACAATCTAACGATTGCTGGTGCTATATTTATAAATAGTTATCTAATTCCTAAAGCAATGCGAGCGTAGCGGCTCATCTTATCCACCGTCCAAGCTGGGTACCAGACCAGCTTCACTTCAGTATTCGTTACTTCTGGAATTTCGCGCATTACATCATGAATTTGATCTGTAAGAAGATCAGCAAGTGGACATCCCATTGTCGTTAACGTCATGTCAATTTCAGTATGACCATTTTGCTCAAAGCGTATTTCATAGACAAGACCTAGATTGACAATATCAATACCCAATTCTGGGTCAATAACCATTTCCAAAGCTTCAAGAATACGGTCTTTGATTTTTACTACTTCTTCTTCAGTATATTTTTGTTCTGACATAAGCGAACCTCACATTAATAATTAATCTTCGATAAAATCACGGAGTGGTTTACTACGGCTTGGGTGGCGTAGTTTACGAAGAGCTTTGGCTTCAATTTGACGAATACGTTCACGCGTCACATTAAAAACTTTACCAACATCTTCTAATGTACGCACTTTACCATCATCAAGACCAAAACGCAAACGTAACACATTTTCTTCACGATCTGTCAACGTATCCAAAACTTCGTCCAATTGTTCACGAAGTACGACACGAGTTGTGTAATCTACTGGGTTTTCAATAACTTCATCTTCAATGAAATCACCAAGGTGACTGTCATCTTCTTCACCGATTGGTGTTTCCAACGAAACAGGTTCTTGAGCGATTTTCAAAATTTCACGAACTTTGTCAGGCGTCATATCCGTACGCTCTGCAATTTGTTCAGGCGTTGGGTCTTGTCCAAGTTCTTGAAGGAGGTTACGTTGTTCACGAACAAGTTTATTAATAGTTTCAACCATGTGAACAGGAATACGAATCGTACGAGCTTGGTCAGCAATAGCACGTGTGATAGCTTGACGAATCCACCATGTCGCATAAGTTGAGAATTTGAACCCTTTTGAGTAGTCAAATTTATCAACAGCTTTCATCAAGCCAATGTTTCCTTCTTGAATAAGGTCAAGAAATTGCATACCACGTCCAACATAACGTTTTGCAATTGAAACAACCAAACGTAAGTTAGCTTCCGCCAAACGTTGTTTTGCTTGAAGGTCACCAGCAGCAACGGCAACAGCCAATTCTTTTTCTTCCTCGCTAGTGAGCAATGACACGACACCAATTTCTTTGAGGTACATACGAACTGGGTCATTAACCTTGGCAGAATTACTACCAAGTAATTCTTCGTCCGTCAATTCTTCTGGTTTTGGTTCTTCAACGACGTATTTTGTTGATGGATTTCCTTCTTTGTCCGTAATTGAAATACCACCATCTGTTAAACGTTCCAAAAGGTCATCTATTTGATCGGCATCTAATGAAAATGGAATAACTAATTTTTCAGTTACTTCATCATCAACGGCAGTGCCGTTCTTTTTGTGATTACGAATAAATTCTGCAACTTGAACATTAAAGGTTGTAATTTCTTTTTCTTTTGCCATATTTTCCTCTATTCCATATTTCTTTTTTGGGCAATGAGATTTTCCAAAGCCGCTAAAGCTGCATTAACATCTCCAAGATTGCTAGACTCACGAATGAGTTTGCCTTGCTTTTGCAAATCTCTTTCTCGAAGAAGACGATTACGCTTATCAATAATTTCCTCTATTTCATTATTCGCAATTTCATCTGGTAAATTTTCCTCCAAAACGCGATAATACATCTGGCGTGTTCGGTCATCAAATTGCTCTAAATCATAGGAATTCACCTCACCTTGCTGCACTAATAAATCATACAAAGTTTGCAGCTCTTGGGTATCAAAGGTAAATTCGCCACGATTTCTAAATTCATTGAGGAGATAATCATGTGTCAAAAGTCGGTGCATTAACTGACTTTCTGCTTTGATAATTGCAGATATATTCTTGGAAATAGGTAATTCCACAACGGTCACTCGTTGTTTAACTGCTTCTGATTGCAGATTTGAGCGGTTTTGCAGACGTTCACTATTTACCGATTGCTCAACTTGATAGTAATCAAAGTCAGGCAATAAGTCAGCCACCATATTAATATACGAATTTTGTGCTGTAATTGACGGCGATTGCGCAATAATTTTTGAAATTTGCTCGACATAAGCAATCTCAGCTTGGAGATTATCGCTATTTTCAGGTTTTAAGTAATGAATAAAAAATTCTGTACTACTTATCCTGTTATTCTCAAGCAAATTTGCCAAATCTTGTGGCGAATTTTTTTGGATAAATTCATCAGGGTCCATTTGCTCAGGAACACACACAATCTCAACGTTAAAGTCTTTTAGAAGCTCCAAAGACTTGGCAATCGCATTTTGACCAGCGTTATCACCATCATAAGTCAAAATCACTTTTTTGGCGTAACGTTTCAGATGTCTAACATGGTCTGGAGTCAATGCCGTTCCCATAGAAGCGACAGCATTTTCAATACCAGCACGGTAGGCAGCAATAACGTCCATAAAACCTTCCATCAAATAGACTTCATGTTTTTTCGATATTACTGGACGAGCTTTATCTAAATGATAAAGTTCATACGATTTATTGAACAGCGCTGTGGAACGAGTATTCTTATACTTTGCTTGCTTATTTTCAAGGTCCTCTTTGTTCCAAATCCGTCCTGAAAATGCAACAACCCGACCACTGTCATCGGTCAATGGAAACATAATCCGATTTTGAAAAGCATCATAGACACGATTCGTTCTTTCGGACAAATTAAAAAGACCTGAAGCCATTAAAGCATTCTCAGCATAGCGTTTTGCTAGAGATTGGTATAAAAAATCAGGTTCGTTTGGTGACAATCCAATATTAAAATAATCAATCAGCTCATCTGTCAAACCACGTTGTACTAGATAGTTCTTCGCTTCTTGCCCTTCTTTTGTCGTCTTTAAAACAGCATTGTAAAACTTAGCCGCATCTTTATGAATATCAATCAATATCTGATTAGGATTTTGTGGCTTTGTTTGTGTCTGTTGAACATCAACTTGCAAAGGGATTCCAGCGCGCTCAGCTACCAGATGAACACTCTCTAAAAAGCTAACCTGACGATACTCTTCTAAAAACTTATAAACATCGCCAGATTTTCCGCAACCAAAACAATGAAAAAATTGCTTGTCTTCTATGACATTAAAAGACGGCGTTTTTTCCTTGTGAAATGGACAAAGCCCAATATAGTTGCGACCAGCACGTGTAAGACTAACCACCTCGCCGATAACATCAACAATATTAACGCTATTTTTTATCTCGGAAATTAATTCTTTGTCAATTGCCAAAAGATCACCTCCACACACTAAGCCCATTTTAGTTTTGTATTTCATTATAACATTCTGAGCAACATTTGTAAATCTAAAACTCCGAATAGTTGCAATGATTTTAGGAAATTGAATCCCCTTTTTCACTTTAGTTTCTTGACGTTTTCAATCTCAATAGAATCATTTTCAATATAAAAAGTATTTTTTGAAAAGCTCAGTATTAACGTTTAATGAATAAGAATGGCATTTTTTTGAATATTTCTCTAAATAAATACTAGATTTATTCACATTTTTAGGCAGATCGCTGCCTTTTGTATGTTTTTTGGGTATAATGATACTGTTAACGTTTAATTAGGAGGTTTTTCTATGATTAAAGAACTCAAAAAGTTTTTGTTCAAGGCAAATGTCCTTGACCTTGCTGTCGCTGTTGTTATTGGTGCAGCTTTCAACGCTATTGTAACATCTCTTGTTGAAGATGTTATCACTCCACTTTTCCTTACCCCTGCTTTGAAAGCAGCTGGTGTGGAAAAAATTGCAGAACTTTCTTGGCATGGTGTTGCCTATGGTAGTTTCTTAAGCGCTGTTATTAATTTTCTAATTGTTGGTACAACCCTCTTCTTCATCGTTAAAGCTGCTAACGTTGCTTCTGCTTTTGGTAAAAAACAAGATGAAGCGGAAAAAGAAGAAGCACCTACACAAGAAGAACTTCTTACAGAAATCCGCGATTTGTTGAAAGAAAAATAATTTTTCAATCTAGAGCATAAAAAGAGACGCTTGTGTACTGACCCCAAAAAGTTGGACAAAAAATATTAGTGAAAGGATTTAGTTCT
>ERZ1034962.111-NODE-111-length-47415-cov-46.121706_pt1 | contig 47415 bp, 44 predicted proteins | sample MGYA00520696_ERZ1034962 | MGnify/ENA primary metagenome ERZ1034962 (study PRJEB33766, sample SAMN09781770) | gut metagenome | biome: gut microbiome | host: Homo sapiens | place: Madagascar | study: EMG produced TPA metagenomics assembly of the PRJNA485056 data...
GAAAATCTTTAAGTATCTGCTCTTTTTGTGTCTACTTTATTGACATCTATACATTATTATTTCTGTCTTTTTTGCTCTTCTAATACGCCCGTCAACCAATTCGCATATTCTGTTTCTCGATTGATCGCATGGGATAAAATCAAATAGTGTCCATAATTTTCTTCTTGTTCTTTTCTTGTTGGAAATATCCTCTCTTGACGTGCCAATAGATGCGCTCGCTTTTCTTCATGAAGATCCCTTTGCTGCTCAATGATCTCTCTCAACATCGGATCATTCACATCTTTCACAAAATATAATTTCAACACAAACTCATCTCGATTGACTGGTAATTCATTCGTTGGCGTCCGAATCCATTCGTTTAACAATGCCTTTCCTTCATCCGTTAATTGATAGACTTTCTTCTCCAATTTCATCCCTGTAATTTCAACTTCATGTTTGATGATCCCTCGTTCTTCCATTCTTGCTAATTCAGGATAAATTTGACTATGCTTCGCTTGCCAAAACTCACCGATTTCATTTTTGAACGATTGGTTTAATTCATAGCCTGTCATCTTTCTTTTACTCAACAATCCTAACAAAATATAGCGTAGCGTATTTTTTCTCGCCATGCTCTCTCCTCCTTGACAAATCCTTTTATTCATTCTATCATAATCACGTAATCAAAAACATGTACTTTATTACATGTTTTAATTTAAAAGGAGCTGTTGTTTCATGAAAGAATTTAAAGATCTAGAAGATTTTATTGGTACACACTTTATTTATACGTACGATAATGGTTGGGAATATGAATGGTATGCTAAAAATGACCATACTGTCGACTATCGAATTCACGGCGGAATGGTCAAAGGCCGTTGGGTCAAAGATCAAGAAGCAGATATCGTTAAGTTAACAGATGGCGTCTTCAAAATTACTTGGACTGAACCAACTGGTACTGACGTGGCCTTGGATTTCACGCCCAATGAAAAAAAATTACATGGAACGATTTTCTTTCCTAAATGGGTTGAAGAACATCCTGAGATCACAGTTACTTTCCAAAATGAACATATAGCTGAGATGGAAGCAGCACGTGAAAAATATGAAACTTATCCAAAATTGTTAGTACCAGAGTTCGCTAACATTACTTATATGGGCGACGCTGGTCTCAATAATGAAGATAGCTCCTTATGAAGGAGTGCCTAGTGATATCCGAGAAGGTCGTTATTTTGATAAAAACTATAAACGGATAAAATAAGAATCATTCGTAGATTTGACTATTAGTCTTATACGAATAGGGAAAAACAACCATAGCATCTCATACTATGGCTGTTTTTTTAATTAACTATTGATCTAAATAAAGCGAGCAACAAAGGATGTATTTTGAAAATTTCCTGTAATAATGATAATTTTTTTCATATTTTTTCGAATTTCTTGCCACTCTTTTAGGTAAGCTTTATGATTAAATAAATTACACTATCAAAAAAGGAGTATGACAATTGAAAAAATATGTTCCGTATTTGACAATTTTACTATTTGCATTCTTATTTGTTATGCCAAATATCCTAACACATGACCTTATCATTGGAGCAGATGCACCATTTCATTATAACCGTTTTTACGATGCCGCTGAACAATTCGCTAATTGGGATTTCCATTATTTCCCTTCCATGTATGGATTTCAGCAAAGCGGGCGTATCGTCAATGCGATCTATGGTCCGTTGTTTGCTTATTTTCAAGGCTTAATCGTTTTAGTTTCAGGCAGTTGGTTCCACTATCAAATCTTATCAAACTTTATTCTCTTTGTGATTTCTGGTTGGTCGATGTTGACACTATTGAATTATGTTCAGGTGAAAAAATGGGTCAGCATACCAATCTCGGTATTATTTATGACGACTTATTCCATTCAATATTGGGCAATCAATCAGGGCTTTACCAGTTGGGGCACCTGTTTTTATCCCTTATGCATGATTCCATTAGTGGACTTTGTTGTTCATAAAAAATTTCCTGTCTTGAAAATTACCTTTTCAATTGCACTGATGACTCAGATCCACTTACTGTCCACCGTTATGTTGGTACTGATGTATATCCCTTTTTATCTTTATTATTTCTTTACTCAGACAGAAAAAGGCAAAGCAATCGGGCAACTGATCAAATCTGTCCTCTTTTATTTTGTACTAACAGCAAATATTTGGGCAGGATTAGCTATCGTCTATGGTGGAAATAAGATTTTGCCACCTTTTGTCAACCGAGAGATGAGCCAAAAAGCAATCAATCTGGATGGCAGCTATTGGCTAGCGTATCCCAAGATTTTCCCAATTTTTTTATTGATCGGACTAATACTGTATCTTCTTTTCCGCCGTCACTACGACATTTTTACAAAGTTACTTTTACGCACAAGTCTTGGATTCTTCCTACTTTCAACCAGTTTGATCCCTTGGACAACACTAGTGGAAAAAGAGGTACCTTTCGTAAGCTTGATCCAGTTTCCTTTTCGTTTCTTTGTCCCATTTACCTTGCTCTTTCTACTCTTTTTAGCACTTGCGCTAAATCAATGGGAAAAGAAAAATTGGTATCGTGCGTTGAGTGTCCTATTTCTCTTTGTCGCTTCTGCACAAACGATCCAAAACCTCTATCAGCATCTGGATAAATGGCAAGACGAAACATTTGTCAGCCGTCACACGTATCTCTTTGATACACCAGCAGAGGCAAGAAAAACATTTTATGACCATGATATGTCTACTAGTTTATTCGTTTTTCAAAAGACAACACCCGATTATCTACCAATCTATCATGAAACTAAAGCAAATAAATATGATCGCTATAATGAAGAAATCTTGGAAGGAGAAACCACGTTCATTAAATCTCATCCTGGAGGACGTTTAACGATCAAATGGAAAAACACTGGGGAAGAAACTGTCCATTTACCAGTCATTGTCTATGACCGCACAGTGTTACTGCAACACGGCAAAAAATTGACAGATTATCAATTAACAGATATCGGTACTCCTATCGTCAAACAGCACAATGGAATCAATGAGATCACTCTCTATTATGATTTACCAATTTTCTTTTACTTTGTGATGGCATTCTTCCTGATTGGTTGGTTCGTTTTGATCGGACTCTTTGTCAAAAATCGTTACCAGGTTGGGAGGATAACTAAAAAATAAGGGACTTGCTTCTGTGGATCAAAAAGATAAATTCTCAACACGGAAGCTGTCTCTTTTTTATACCTTTTTATAAAATAGCAAACAAATCGTCAAATATAGTAGTCCTAATAAACGAATCGTGTTAGTAGCTACTTTTTTTTCTAAACATAAGAAAAAATATTTATTTACTCTCTTCTTTTATAAACTATACTAGAATACAGAAAAGAAGGAGTGATACATATGCCTCAAACAACGAATCGACAATTGACTTTGAAAAAAAAAATCGGACATGCTTTTGTTCATCAATCTACGAATACTACCCTTAATACTGAGTCTCACCTTGAAATGATACTTAAAGATCTACCTGAGGATTCGCTATCAATTAAAGAATCAACTAATGAACAGCTGTATGAGCTGCCAAATAGTAAGACTGAGCCGCTATATGTAACTGTAATTGGTGATCGATCACCTACGCCCATTTCAAATGTTCGGTCAACGAGTGAATCAACTTGTATTAATGACCAAGATTATTCTAAAAGAAATACCATTTTAGACATTTTAAAAAAAACTGCAAACTCTCCTGAAGAGGTAAAAGAGCTGACAAGCATCATAGAGCAGTTAATTAATGAACTGCCACATCGTGAGCCTAGCGGTGAAGTTCTGCAACCTCATGAGCCTAAAATCAAAGATTCCCTCGTTGTACTTTTGAATCTTTTAGATAACTTGCCAGTTCTAACCGATTCCGATAAAGATCGATTTATAGACCATTTTGATATTTTACATGAGGAAGTACTACATAATACCAATTTACAAAAAAATACACCGGTAACTAAAGAGTCCGACTCCTTGAAAAATGTCCGAGAATTCATTTCTGCCAATCGGAAAAAAAGTCCAGCCGAGTTAAAAAAACAATGCAGAGACCAAAGAAACAGAGAATTTTATTGCCTTCCTCCTTGGTGCTTCCCATCGCACTAACAGTCATTTCATTATCTAATCAAATTTCTGCACGTAGCTGAAGCTGCTGCAAACAAAAAGTCCCATAGAAAGGATGTATCCATTTTTCTTTCTATGGGACTTTTTGATTATTTTATTGAATGGGGCTGACCGTTATCTCTACTCCATAATGGTCACTTACAATGATTTCTTGTTTTCCATCAAAAATACTACGATAAAAAGGAACTGAGAATTCCTGTGGTACATAGATATAATCGATTCTTAACTGCTCTGTATTCGTTTCCCATCCATCGATTTTCTGTTCAATGGTTGCCTGACCATGAACTTCTTGGGCAACAGTATAGGAATCGACAATCGCAAGAGGGCTTTTTTCAACCAAGCGATAGCCTGCCTCTCCTGCTGGGTTGTTAAAATCCCCCATTAAAAACAGCGGATTTGAGAGATTAGCTAAGTGTTCCATCAAGCAATGCCATTCAAAAGCAAAGCCCTTCGTTTCATCTATCCACCAAGAAAAATGACAGCTTGCTAGAGTGATTGTTTGGTCATCGATCATCGTCTGACAGATCAAAATTTTCCGAGTGTGGTAATCCTCTTTTTGCTTTGTTTCAGAAACATAGATTGCTTCACTGGTTAGTGGTGTCTTAGAAAGCAGCGCATTCCCCTCTTCATAAATCCCATAACCGACATGACTCATTTCCCAACTCCAATAATAGTCTTTCCCTTGTTTGGCTAAGTAGCGCACCAAACAATAAGCAAAATTATCGACATGGACGGGCGATTGTTCTATAACTGGACAAAATTTGTTTAATTCTTCATTCACGATACTTTCGGAAGTGATTAATTGATTGACTTCTTGTAAAGCAATCACATCATAATCTGCTTGACAGATTTTATCTACGATCTGGCGCATCTTTTCTTCTGGTGATTCTTCTAACCAGCTATGTGTATTCAAAGTCATCATCTTCATCTTCAATTCTCCTTATTGATTAAAACTTACTTCATTTCTTTTATGATAGGATAGCGATGGATTATTAGCTGTGATTGTTTACCTGCTCGCAGATATTCAAAAAAATAAGTCTGAGAACTCAAAAACGAAGTATAGCGTTTTCGTGTTTTCAGACTTATTTGAGAAACAGAAAAACTGACTATCGGAAACCAAATAAGGAATTAAATTTGGTACTGGTCATCTTACTCATTATTGTTGGGTGTCTTTTATAATGATCACAGTTTTATTTCGCCAATTACTGTTCCTAATTCCGTTGGTCCTAAATGTTTGAGAATCATTTCATTGACTTTCCCATCCGTAAATACCACCATAATCGTTATATCTTTTCCTTCATTTTTGATTTCGGTTAGATTCATTTGTGCCAGTTTTGCTCCTGCTTCAACGGTTTGACCTTCTGTTACCAGGATTTCAAAAGCTGGTTGATCCATTTGGACTGTGTCGATTCCCATATGGATTAGTACTTCTGCACCTTCTTCTGTTTCCATTCCAATAGCATGTTTGGTTGGAAAAATACTAACTACTTTCCCAGTAATAGGTGCCACAACTTCACCAGTCGTTGGAATAACAGCAAAGCCATCCCCCATCATTTTCTTTGAAAAAACAGGATCATTGACTGTTGCCAAGTCTATCACTTCACCAGCTGCTACAGTCTGCAACTCTTTTCGTATACCTAACGTTTGATTATTAGCTGTTTCTTTTTCAACAACAACTTCTTCTACTGGAGCTGGGATAGGCGCCCCCGATCGAAGCAAATCTTCGATATCTGATTTTAATACATCGGCTTTTGGACCATAGACAGCTTGTACACCATTATCTTTGACGATTAGCCCCATAGCGCCTGCACGTTTCCATTCTTCTTCTGAACCTACTTTCTCACGATCAGCTACACTCACACGTAACCGTGTCATACATGCATCTACATCTTTGATATTATCTTTCCCGCCTAATAAGTGAATGATTTTGATGATTTGTGGGTCTGACGTGCCAGCTTGGACTGTCGTTTGTTCTCCATTCCCATTGCTATCGTTACTGTCACTATCATAATTACCATTACGCCCTGGTGTAGCAAAATTGAATTTTTTGATCATGAAGTTTGCCACAAAGTACGTAACAACTCCAAACAAAATGACGCAAATGACGAAGTTAAGCAAATCGCCACCAAGTCCAGCTTTCATCGCTAGAGGCGTTCTAGTTAACAATTCGATGTTTCCAAAGGAATGAACACGTAACGGTAATAAATCTGCCATTGCAAATGCTGCCCCTTGGATCACAGAATAAACAATATAAAGTGGAACTGCAGCAAACATAAACATAAATTCTAATGGTTCAGTAACCCCTGTTAGAAAAACAGCTAATGCAGCTGAGAAATACATGGAACGATAGCGCGCTTTTTTATCAAGATCAACATTTCGATACATGGCTAAAGCTAACCCCATTAAAATACCAGAAGAACCAATCATTTGTCCCACTTTAAAACGAGCTGGTGTCCAGTTGTTCAACACAAATTCATACTGTGACAAATCCCCCGCATCTTTTAAATTGACCAAATCAGTAGCCCAAGCTAACCATAAAGGATCTTGTCCAAAGACTTGCGTTCCTGCTTGTGCACCAGATAAGATTTCATACGTGCCCCCTAATTGCGTATAATTGATCGGAATCGTCAACATATGATGCAAACCAAAAGGTAACAATAATCTTTCTAAGGTACCATAAAGAAATGGCGCTAAAACCGGTGCACTTTCTTGTGACTGAGCAATCCAAAGACCAAAATTATTAATACCTGCTTGGACATTTGGCCAGACAACAGCCAATACTAAAGCTACAATCGTTGACCAAAGAATCACTACAAAAGGAACAAATCGTTTTCCATTAAAGAAAGATAACGCATCAGGCAATTTACGATAATTGTAATATTTATTATAGGCCATTGCACCAACAAAACCAGCAATAATCCCTACAAACACGCCCATATTCAACGCAGGTGCCTCTAATACGCTGGTAAAAAATCCTTTGACCATGATCTTCGTGCCAAATAATGTATGGGTAAAGGCATCTTCATTTGCTAGCATCTCACTCGTCACTCCGAAAATCGCTCCCGTGATCCGGTTGATCAAAACAAATGAGATCCCTGCCGCAAAAGCACCACCTGCACGCTCTTTTGCCCAACTTCCACCTATTGCTAAAGCAAACAACAGATGTAAATTCCCGATGATCGCCCAACCAATATTTTCAATGACACCACCCGTTGTTACTAAAAAAGCTAAGTTAGGGTCAATCAACGGGATAGATTTCCCGATACTGATCATCAAACCCGCAGCTGGCATCACTGCCACAACAACCATTAAAGCTTTCCCAAATTTTTGCCAAAACTCAAAATTAAATAATTTCTTCATAACTCCTGCTCTCCTTTATGCAATCGGTTTCGTTGTTAGTTATTATAGCCTTTGTTTCTTTTTTTGTAAATGCTTTATTTTTGATTTTATTCACTTTCTACCCAAACAGTCGCTATCAGAAGAATCATTTTCTTTTCGCATTTAGTAGTAACTTATTATCAAAACAGTTAATGTTTTCCAGGAAAATTATCTTTTCATTTCTTTATTTTAAATCCCCGCTAAAAAATTCTGCTTTATTTATATTGACTTACGCAATCGGTTGCGTTTATTATAAACGTATCAATGAAATTATCTAGGAGGAGTACAATGAAACAAATCAAGCGCCTATTTCAAATTGATCCTTGGAAGATCAGCACCAACACATTAGATCGGGAAAATCTCCGTTTACAGGAATCTTTAACTAGTATTGGTAACGGATACATGGGCATGCGAGGGAATTTTGAAGAAGCCTATTCAGGTGATCATCATCAAGGAACTTATTTAGCTGGGGTTTGGTACCCCGATAAGACTCGTGTTGGTTGGTGGAAAAATGGCTATCCCGAATATTTTGGCAAAGTGATTAATGCAATCAATTTTATTGCCATGGATATCTATATCGATGAGCAATTATTAGACCTTGCTACAATCGAACCAGAAGACTTTTATTGGGAATTGAATATGAAAAACGGTGTGTTATCACGTAGTTACACAGTAACGACTGCAACTAACAAACTAAAGATCACCTTTGAACGTTTTTTAAGTATCGTCAAAAGCGAAGCTGCTTATATTCGTTTAACAGTTACGATGCTCGAAGGAAATGGCACGGTCAAAGTCATCTCTAAATTGGATAGTAACGTTCAAAATGAAGATAGTAACTATGATGAACATTTTTGGAATGAAATCGGTCGAGGTACTTCTGATGAAACAGCCTACTTAATGACCAAAACGATTCCAAATAATTTTGCGATCGAACAATTTACCGTAACAGCTGCCATGAGACATTTCGTGAATGAAGAATTAGCGCAACCAATTTACCACGAAGATACATTAGCCGTCCTTGGGGAATTTTCTTTCGACTTAACAACGAATCAATCCGTGACACTTGATAAAGAAGTGCTTGTATTGACGAGCCGTAACATCCCCGAAGCACAGCAAGTCCAACAGATCCTCCAAGAATTTAGTGACTTACAAAGTCATTATCTGCAAGCAAAAGCAGAACAAACCACTGCTTGGAGCAAACGCTGGGCACTGGCTGATGTGGTGATCGAAGGTGACGAGGAAGCACAGCAAGGGATTCGTTTCAATCTTTTCCAACTATTTTCTACTTATTACGGCGAAGATGAACGTTTGAATATTGGACCCAAAGGCTTTACAGGAGAAAAATACGGTGGTGCTACTTATTGGGATACGGAAGCTTACGCTGTCCCCTTATATCTTGCTTTAGCAAAACCTGAAGTGACAAAAAATCTCCTTAAATATCGCCATAATCAATTGCCTCAAGCTATTCATAATGCCCAACAACAAGGTTTAAAAGGCGCCTTGTACCCAATGGTTACTTTTACAGGGGTCGAATGCCACAACGAATGGGAAATTACCTTTGAAGAGATCCATCGTAACGGTGCGATCGCTTATGCGATTTACAACTATACGAACTATACAGGTGACACCGCTTATTTGAAAAAAGAAGGATTAGAAGTATTAGTTGAGATTGCTCGTTTTTGGGCAGATCGGGTTCATTTTTCAAAACGTCATAACAAATATATGATCCATGGCGTGACTGGTCCGAATGAATATGAAAACAACATCAATAACAACTGGTATACCAATACGATAGCTTGCTGGGTATTAACGTATACCCGGGAAAACTATTTAAAATTCCAAACAGAAACTGCTATAACGGTCACTGACGAAGAACTAACGAATTGGCAAACCATTGCAGAAAATATGTATTTTCCTAAAGATGAAGAATTAGGTATTTTTGTCCAACATGATACATTTTTGGATAAAGAATTATTGCCGGTATCAGAGCTATCTCCTAGCGAGCTTCCATTAAACCAACATTGGTCTTGGGACAAAATCTTGCGTTCTTGTTTCATTAAGCAGGCGGATGTGCTACAAGGAATCTATTTCTTCAACGACTCGTTTAGCAAAGAAGAAAAACAACGAAACTTTGATTTTTACGAACCAATGACCGTTCATGAGTCTTCCCTTTCACCAAGTATCCATGCCATTTTAGCTGCTGAATTAGGTATGGAGGATAAGGCAGTGGAAATGTATCAACGGACAGCCCGCCTTGATTTAGATAATTATAATAACGATACCGAAGACGGCTTACACATCACGTCGATGACTGGTAGTTGGCTCGCAATCGTCCAAGGATTCGCTCAAATGAAAACAGATCACGAACAGTTACGTTTTGCTCCTTTCTTACCAAACACGTGGACAGCCTACTCCTTCCATGTGAATTATCGTGGTCGTTTATTATTTGTTTCGGTGTCTAGTGAACAGGTGCAATTGACCTTAGTATCAGGCGAAAGTTGCCCATTAAAGGTGTACGAAAAAACGTATCTTTTAGAAGACCAGTTAAAGGTACCTTTGCGTAAGGAGGAATTAGATGTTTAAAGGAGTTTTGTTTGACTTAGATGGGGTGATTACAGATACTGCGGAGTTTCATTATCGCGCTTGGAAAAAATTAGGTCAGGAAATCGGTGTTCCCATTGATCGAACATTCAACGAACAATTGAAAGGGGTTAGTCGAGAAGATTCACTTCGCTTATTGCTTTCCTACGGACAAAAAGAAAGTGAGTTTTCCCCACAAGAATTTCAAGAATTAGCGCACAGAAAAAATGAGTACTATCTTGAAATGATTCAAGCGATCACGCCTACAGATGTTTTTCCAGGGATATTGCCATTACTTGAAGAATTGAGAGCAAACAAGATCAAGATTGCCCTTGCTTCAGCTAGTAAAAACGGACCTTTCCTCCTTGCTAAAATGGCATTAACGCCATTTTTCGATGCAATTGCCGATCCTGCAACGATCAAACTGGGTAAGCCGGCTCCCGATATTTTCTTATTGGCCGCAAAAGAAATTGGCTTATCCCCACAAGAATGCATCGGGATCGAAGATGCACAATCTGGGATCAAAGCAATCCGTGCTAGCGGGGCATTTCCAATTGGTGTTGGACGAATAGAAGATCTTGGAAAAGATATCCCAGTCGTACCTGATACGACTTGCCTTACACTAGACTATTTAAAAAATGAGTGGACACAGTATGTCTAAACCTTCCATCACTGTGATCCCCATTCCCAACACCAACTTGAAGCAAATCACATTGAAGAACGACGAACTCACAGTCGTTCTTCTCAACTACGGGGCAAGGCTTCATCAAATTCTAGCTCCAGATAAAAATGGTCACTTAGAAAATGTCTTATTATCTTATGATTCCTTAGAAGACGTTTTAAAAGATCAAAGCTATTTTGGGGCAACGATTGGACCAGTCGCTGGCAGAATTAAAAATGGCTCTTGGGCTGATCATCAGCTAGAAAAAAACGAAGGAAATCACCATATCCATGGTGGTTCAAACGGTTGGGCATTTCAGTATTGGGAGGTAGAAGTTTTTGAGACTCCTACAGCGATCGGTGTTGTTTTTTATTTGCAGGATACTTTTTCCGGTTATCCCGGTCCGATCACCGCAACCGTTACGTATCAGATTGTTCAAAATAATTTAGAAATGATCACCAAGACAAGCAGCTCGACTGAAACCATCTGCAACCCAACGAATCATGCGTATTTCAATCTTTCTGGCAATGGCAAACGAGATATCTACGATCATGAACTAACGATCCAAACAGATGGAATATTAGCCTTAGATCACGAAAAAATACCAACTGGTGAAGTGATCGCTCTCAGCGACTTACCGCTTAATTTTAAACACCCACATTCGCTACTGGAAATTTTAACGAATGATCCAAACGGACTAGATGATGCTTTTGTTTTAAGTACGCCTAAACGAACGAAGAAAATACTTACCTTGAACGAAAAGCAAGCGGGGCGCCAGTTGTCTATAGCAACGACGAGCAAAAGTATGGTATTATTTTCTACGACTGGATTTGAAGCAGATTTTTTAATCAATGGGCAAAAAATGCACTCAAATTATGGGTTGGCAATTGAACCACAAGAACTTCCTGATGCCGTTCATTTCCCTGAATTTGGGTCAATCGCATTATATCCGGGACAAGAAAAAATTTGCTCTACCACTTATCAATTTCATCGTTTAAATGAAAAGCAAGTCTAGAAAAGAGGTGTATCGTTTATGGCGATCACAGTGAAGGATGTAGCCAAAAAAGCTGGTGTTGCGACCTCGACCGTTTCACGGGTCATCAATGACCATCCAAGCATCTCAGAGGCAACCAAAAAGAAAGTACAAAAAGTCATGGATGAACTAGGCTATGTACCAAATATCACTGCTAGAAATCTAGGGAAAAGAATTTCTAGCGCAATTGGCGTCATTCTCCCACCCCTTGATTCAAAAGAACGGATTGGGAATCCTTTTTATCTTGAGATCATGGAAGCGATCAATGAAGAAGCACGCCGTTATGATCTGACAACTGCTATAGCAACAGCCAAAAATTTTGATACTTTATTAGAAAACGTGCAACGGATGCATCTGCAAAAACAAGTCGATGGGTTTATTTTAGTTTATTCCGACAGTGAAGATCCTGTCATAGATTATCTCTATACGAATGAGATTCCTTTCACTTTGATTGGTCAGCCTTACCGACATGAGAATGAAATCATTTATGTCGATAATGATAACCAATTATTAGGTAAACAAGCCACGGATTTCTTGATTCAAAACGGTCATGAAAGCATTCTTTTCGTAACCAATACAACCCACGAGAGCCTTTACTTCGAACGTTATTTTGGCTACCAAAAAGCCTTGATGCTAGCTGGACTTACAGTTCATCCTAGTGTAGTGATCGAACAACCCGAAGATTATTTAGCTTTTGATGCCATTTTGAAAAAGTCCCAAGCAACAGCGCTGGTAGTCATTGACGATATTTTTGCCTTACGAACGATGCAACTAGCACAGATGTATGGCTATCGAATTCCTGATACCCTATCGATCATCAGCTTCAATAACTCTATTTTCGCTACATTGACTCACCCTTATTTAACCAGTATCGATATCGATATTTCTGAATTAGGAAGGGTTGCAATGCAAAAATTATACGAATTGATCCACGATGAAATCAGCAGCGGTGTTCGTTTAGTCATTCCTCATCAACTCGTCAAACGAGAAACCGTCGTTCCTCGTTTATAAGAAAAAAAATAAAACAACTGTTGAACACACAAATAAACTATTTGTAGTGTCTTCAGTTGTTTTTTTTACTATACATGTTCATTTTTTAAGAATCTACATTCTTCAAATAACTTTTTCATGAAAAAGAAACTGAGTATAAAAAGCTATTTCGCTTCTCGTTCTCAAACCTTGATGGTGCCTAGACTATTCACTGGTACGTTTTTTCATCTTTTGATTAAGCCAGAAACCACTCAAAATCGTAAAAATCGGTGCTAAGATCGAGAAGAAAGTAAATGGTAGATATTGTAATGCGCTGACTTTCATCGTGCCCATAATAAAGGTACCACTAACTCCCCACGGAACGAGTGAATTAACGGTTGCTCCAGCATCTGCCAAAGTTCTGGTAAGATACTTTTTATTAACGCCCGCACGATCGAACGATCGCTTAAAGGTTTCGCCTGGTAAAATGATCGACAAGTACTGTTCGCCTACGATCAAATTGATCCCGATACAGCTTAATGCTGTAAAGCCAACCAAGCGAGAAGGCCGATCCATTTTTTCTCGCAATTCCTGAACAATCGTTTCCACAATCGTATATTTGATCAACAAGCCACCCAAAGCTAAAGCTAGAAGAATCAAGCTTGCTGAACCAAGCATACTAACAATTCCCCCTCTTGAAAGCAATTCATTGATTTTAGGGTCTGCTGTATGGGCAACATAGCCGTTCATTAAAATATTAGCTACTTTTGACATCGTTAAATGTGGTTGATTGATGAAGGAAAGAATGATCGCAGCAGTTGAACCAACTAGTAGTGTTGGAATCGCTGGAATTTTTTTAATCGCTCCACCAAACAAGATCACTAATGGGATCAACGTCCATGGAGAGATCCAGAAACCTGCTTTCATGTTTTGGATCATGTCCGTGATCGCTTGTAGATCCGCTGTGTGACTCCCATTCCCAAGAAAAACATAAAATAACATAGCAATTAAAAATGCTGGCAAATCAGTGTAACGCATTTGAGCGATATGCTCAAATAAGTTTACTTCTCCGATCCCGGCCGCCAGGTTCGTAGTATCAGATAACGGCGAACAATTATTTCCTAAAAAAGCCCCCGAAACAACTGCTCCTGTCGTCATCGCATCACTAAAACCTAAAATATGACCGATTCCTAAAAAAGCAATACCGATCGTTGAAATCGTTGTAAATGAGCTTCCAACAGTAATCCCGACGATTGCACAAACAAGAAAAGCAGTCGGTAAGAAAAAGCGAACCGAGATCAATTGGAAACCATAAACCATGATCGTTGGAATCGTTCCAGATAAAATCCACGAAGCTACCAAAACACCAATCAACAGAAAAATCAAAATTGGGATGATCCCTGGAGTAATTCCTTTGACAATCCCATCATGAATCTCATCCCATGAGAAACCTCTAAATCGTCCGTAAAATAACAAACACATGAAAGCGATTAGTATAGGAATATGCGGAGACAATTGAAATCCAATAATCAGTATTCCTAATATCGCCAACAATATGAATAAAACTGCCATACTTTCTTTCACAGATATTTTTTTATTCATCGTATCTTCTCCTATTTTTTTTACAAAAAAAGTCCTACCTAAAAAAAGCGTTCTTTTGGTAGGACAACTGGTCATAGCATCATTTTTTTGTTTTAGCGGATAGACGATGCTAATGATGATTATTTTCTCAAATCCGCTGAACCTTATGATTAGCGTTATTTTCGCAAAGGTTCCCTGATTAAAAAGCATACATTTGGCAAACCATGCTGTAACAGACATGAGCTACTTCTGGAACACCGTTTGTTAGGAATAAGGGACTGTGACAAGATTTTTGTCATAGCCCCCTTCCCTATTTACATTTTTTACTTGCTTCTTATTTATTCTATTCTTTTAAACTCTTTTCTACTTCGCTTCCCCAAGAATCATTTTTAAAACGATTGATGATCAAAGGAATGACAAACATAACGATTGCAATAACTGCTACCAATAATGCATCCGTCAAGGTAGATGTTCCTAAAGTGGATACAACTACTGCAATGATAGAGAAAATCAACATGCAGCTAACTACCCAAGCCATTCCATTTCCTTTTTTACCAATTCGATAAGGACGTTCTAAATCTGGATGGCTTTTTCTCATTTTGATCAATGAAACAGCAATCAAAATATAGACGATACAATAAATAACAGTTGTAGCATTTGTTAATGTTAAGAATACAGCACTGACGTCATCCATTACGCCATAAAGTAAAGCGAATAATGAAATAACGATTGATTGAGTTAATACGACATTACGAGAAACACCATATTCATTTTCTTTATGGAATCCAAATTTAGGTGGTAAGAAACCTTCACGTGCTACTTGGATTATCGTTTTAGATGGTCCAGTTACCCATGCAGATAATTGAAGTAACACACCGATAAACACCATAAAGCTGAAGATGTTCCCAATAATTGTTGGTAAGCCAAGGATTTGGCAATAAATCAAGATTGGTTGCGTAATGTTTGCTAATTCCATTTTTCCATTTGGTACAACATTGGCAACTAACATTGCATTGATCACGTTCAATAAAACAAGACCAATCAACGCAATAAAGACCCCTTTAGTGTAGTTTTTCGTTGCATCTTTTAAACGAGGCATGTAAACAGAACTCATTTCGATACCAACAAAAATAAATGTGATACCTGCAAGATATTTCAATGATTCACTATGTTGTAAATCTGGGAAAGCTTTTGACCAAGAAAAATCTCCTAAGTAACCATTAGATACTAGCCCCACTTTGAATGCGGCGAATAAACCAAGGACAAACATGATAACCACTGGGATATACACACCTAACCAAACGCCGATGTTCCCACCAACTTTGGCCATATCAAATTTCAAGTTCAAAATTGTAATGATCCAATAAATAACTAAAATACAACCTAATACAAATAAATGATTATTGCCTAATTCTACGTTCCCGAATGTATTTCCTAATAATGGACCTAATGTTGATGCAACCATAACCATCCCTGGGAACATTTGAACCCAAAGCAACCAGGCAACAACAAATCCCCATTTACTTCCTAAGGCAGTTTTGACCCATAATTGTGGTCCACCTTCTTGTGGAAGCATCGTAGAAAGCTCACCAGAAACCATCGAAATAGGACCGGCAAAAAACAGTACGGCAAAAATTGAATAAAAAATCAATGTCCAACCAACGGCTGCTAAAGTCGGAATACTCCGAACTGTCGCACACAAAGCCATCGTCAGACCGACAAAGGTCCCAAGACCCATTTTACTTACTTGTGATTTACTCACTGTTGACACGCTCCTTGTTTTTTTTTGAATAAAAAAACATTGTCTTCAAAGTAATCCCAAGTCGCAAGACAAAAGCCAAGAGGTTGTTCCCCACAACTTTTTTAGTATAAAAACGATGCTTAGTGACTGGATTTTATTAGTTATTATTTGCTAAAAAAGAAAAATCTGAAATAGTCTTGTGTTCCATTCGCTGTATTTGTATTGAAGCTTTTCGATCTTTCTCTTCATTCATACAAAATACCTAAAAGAGCGCAAGCTATTTCATTACAACCTCGGCTGTTTTGAACAGATTACTTGTATCGCTTCAAAGACAACCTGTAAAACAAAAAACACCTGAGCAGATAACAGAAGTGCTGAGCTCAGAAAAACCAGCAGAAGAATCTAAAAAATAACTTTTTGTATTTTAAAGATCCTTCAACTGTATTTTTCGATTGAGCTACCACCGTTTATTCGGTTTTATAGCATACAATAAAAGTGACTTCTACTTCTTATACTCAGAATGTTTTTTATTTTATTATTTTTCTTCGCTTGCTAGTAATTGATTTGCGTAGATTTTTTCTAATTTTTCTTGAAGAGCTGCTTTGATTTTTCCAGCATATTCTTCGAAGTTTTCTGCTTTATTCATGTATGGTGTCATTACACTTGCACGTAAAACAGTTACTTTTCCTGCACGGTTCCATTCTTCATCTGAGAAACCTAATTGGTTCACAAATTGTAATGGGCTGTTGCCATAATCTGGAATAGCAAAGTCAGTGTGTGATGTCAAGAATTCATTACCATAGATGCTACCTTTAACGTATGAAGAGTAGTCATAAACGTCATGATTCAATTTGTTCATTGCAACTAGATCGTCGTTGCCTTTTTCTTTAAATACATAGTCAACCATATTGAAATCTGGGTAAGTTAATGGATGTACTTCGATTTCTTTATCGCCAACTTTAAATGATAAATCTTGTAAGAAGTTATAGAAACGATGTGCTCCTTCAATTGAAGCTCCCATCAATTTACCATAACCAGTTACATTAAGTGGTAAGACATGATGTGCAGCCCAAACACTAGCAGCAGTTGCTCCTGCTTTTGAACCTTCTAAAATGTATGCACCAAGTAATGCTGGGATATCTGCGCCTTTTTCAAACACGTAAGTAGCAAAGTAAGAAATAACGTCGCGCATACGTACGTCTTTGATGACGATCCCACCAGCTGAGTAAGGAACATAACCCATTTTATGTGGATCAATTGTTACAGATTCTGCTTCTTCAATTGCTTTGAAGGCACGGTGTACATCTTCTAAGATATAATCTTTGTTTTCTGTAAATACATGATGTTTTGCATGAACATCTTTTAATTCTTCAAATGGAATAAAGTTATTTTCTTCGTCTAAGAAAATGGAACGACCATAACCGCCGTAAGCAGCATCAACATGCAAGTAGAAGTAAATACCATCTTTTTCTAATACTCGACGTAATGCAACAATTTTATCGATACCGTCAATGGCTCCTTCTTCTGTCGAACCAACAACACCGACTACACCCAAGATTGGTGTTTTTTCAGCTGCTAGTTGACGAACGATTTTTTCAAGTTCGTTGATATCCATTCGATAGTTGTGATCAACTGGTACAGGGATTACTTGATCTAACCCGATACCGATGATATCAGCTGCTTTTAGCCATGAGTAATGTTTCGTTTGTGGTACTAACCATTTTCCTAATTGTTGTAAATGTTTTCCGCTACGTGCAGAATGTGCTTTGATGTCATCAATTTTTTCTGGAACACTATCTAACAAGTCCATGATTTCTTTTGTAGACATGTTCATCAATTCCCAGTCACTTTTTCCTGAGACTAATTCAGGTGCAACTTCTTTCATTGCAAGTGGAAGTGATTTGATGTTACGTGCATACCAAAGACCTTCTAAGTTAGCTAAAGAACCATCAGCAACGATGTGTCCCCAGCCATCTTTATAGCCCATTAATTTCGCAAACTCTAGTCCTACTTCTTCTTCCATTTGACTTGTTGCTGGAGAAGATTCGTAAGCAACGTTGTTACCATTCCATAGCATTGCGAAATTATATGCTAGTAAAGATGGCATTAATGTTTCAGAGTTCATATGACCCCAATAACGTCCAGCTGTATGCCATGGTACTGAGTGAGTACGCATACGAGCTGAGATTTCAGATAAAACATCTTTTGTTTTATTGACTGTGTGCTCAAAACTTGCACTACTTTGTTCTTCTGGTGTAATAACTGGCATGTCTTGTGGCATGTAGTTTTGTCGCCAGCCTAAATGTTCATCTACTAAATCGTTCAACAAATCTTTATAGAGTTGGCCGTTCTCCGCTTTGTCTCCGATAAATAGTGCATTTAGGTTTAATTCATTTGACAATGATTCCATGTGAAACCCTCCTAAAAAATATTTAAATTTTGTCGAGCCCTACATTACACCTGTTTTTTATTTCTGTAAACTAAATCACAAGTGGTTTTTTAATCATTTTATAATAATTATCAATTGTGCAAATTGTTTACACATTTAAAAAAATTAAAAAAAACGAGGGAATTTACAAAAGTAAATTCCCTCGTAAAGATTGTATTAACGAGATCCCACGTCACTCTTTTAGGTTGGGTTTCAAAATTGGAATCTTGTAATAGAGTTGACCATTTTCAAGCCAAAAAATTACTAAATTCTAATCAACTACTTTGGCCAAAAAGTAATTTTTCTTACCCTTTCGAATAACCACAAACTTACCATCAAATTCCTTCGATGGATCTATGACAAAATTTAAATCGGTAACACGGTCACCGTTAATACTTATAGCTCCGTTTGAAACATCTTCACGCGCTTGGCGTTTTGATGGTTCAATTTTTGTGGAAACCAATAATTCCACGATATTTTCAGGTTTACTTGAAATTTCAACGTTTGGCATTTTACCAAATCCTTGAGCGATCTCAGCTGCATTTAATTCTTTGATGTTTCCAGAGAACAATGCTTCTGTTATTTTTTGCGCTTCTTTCAAGTCTTCTTCACTATGAACGAATCTCGTCACTTCTTCTGCTAAACGTCGTTGTGCTTCACGTTTTTCAGGTTCAGTTTCAACTTTTTTCGCCAAATCTTCAATTTCTTCTTGTGATAAGAAAGTAAAGAATTTCAAGTATTTCACAACATCTCGGTCATCTTGGTTCAACCAGAATTGGTAGAACTCAAATGGTGATGTTTTCTCAGGATCTAACCAGATAGCGCCACCGGCAGTTTTACCAAATTTTGTCCCATCCGCTTTTAACATCAATGGGATCGTTAAACCGAATGCTTCTGCTTCTGGTCCTTCTAATTTACGGATTAAGTCTAATCCAGCTGTGATGTTCCCCCATTGATCAGCACCACCGATTTGTAGTTGAACATCATATGTTTTGTGTAAGTGTAAAAAGTCAATTGATTGCAAGATTTGGTAAGTAAATTCTGTAAATGAGATACCGACTTCCAAACGACTTGCTACGATATCTTTCGCTAACATCGTGTTAATATTGAAGTTTTTACCGTAATCACGTAAAAATTCAAGTAATGAGATTTTTGATAACCAATCATAGTTATTCACAAACGTGATGTTTGCATCTTTCCCAAATAATTTTCTCATTTGGTTAGATAAAGCATCGACATTATGTTGGACTTGTTCCATTGTTTGTAAGACACGTTCTGTCTTACGACCACTTGGGTCTCCAATTGTACCTGTTCCGCCACCGATCAGAATGTATGGATGATGTCCTGCCAATTGAAATCTTTTCATCATCATAAATGGAATCAAATGTCCGATGTGCATAGAATCCCCAGTTGGGTCAACTCCGCAATATAGTGAAATACTCTTTTCGTCAACAAGTTCACGAAGTCTTTCTTCATTCGTTTGTTGGTTAATGGCATCACGCCAAGTTAATTCGTCGATAATATTCATGTTAAATCCCTCCGTATCATTTTATTGTGAAAGCAGGAACCTGCTATCATTCATACTAATTAAAATCAATAAAAAAATCCCTTGGTTAACTAACCAAGGGACGAAATCTCGCGGTACCACCCATTTTATATGTTTCATTCAAAACATATCACTCAAACATTTAACGCTGTCACGTGACAAATCAATGCCAAAGGCTCCTAAAATGTAATTCGTCTTAAAGCTTGTACTAGTTCTCAGCAACCACTAGCTCTCTGAAACATTGGCTTTAATAACTACTGCGTTTTGATCATTGCCTGTTATCAAGTTAATATGTGTCTATCATAGAACGCTATTTTTTCTTTGTCAATAAAAAAGATAAAAATTTCTTTCTATACTTCTTCAGCAATGGAATAAAACAGTAAAATCCGAACATTCTTTTTTTTAAATCATTTGCATCCAATTACCTAAAATACCTCATTGATCCCTTTATTTCATCCGTTTTTTCTAAGATGAATGATCCATTCAATGGCGCTCATTTGACCATCAAATGAAAATTTTAAAAATTTTCGAAGCTGAAGAAAATTTTATAAACTAGTATTTATCAACGACAAATTTACTTCTTTTATTTTATTATTTTAACGTTTTCGATCATCTAAGCGATCCAATACCTCTTTCTCTCACCCTAATTAATGTTATTATTTCCCATTCAATCGAAGGTATAAAGGCATCAATTCCTGCATACCATCTAAAATCAACTTTTCAGCATCTTTTAATTCATTCGGATAAAAATAAAGCTTACCAAGTTGGAAGGTTTTATGCTCCATTGCTTTTTTTAATTCGATTTGTTTTTGCTTATCCGTCAAATAGGTGGCTAACGGCAGGTGATCCACCAGTTCATGTTCTGGTTGCGGCCAAATATAATACTCTTCAACTGGGATGTGCTTACTCCATTCCTTTAAAACCGTTAGTAGATGATTGAAGGACGAAATACTTCCTTGGCGTTCTTCACTTTTATAATGTTGAAACATCAAATAGATTTGAAATTGTTTTTTATTTAGCAAAGTAGCTAAACAAGCATTTTCCTGTTGGCGTCCTTCACTACGGTACGCACACCAAAAATGGCTTCTGAGATTCCAACCATTCGTCCAACTTTCGATTTTTGGTTTCCTCATCTGCCATTGCAAGGGTGTTGCTTTCGCCACTTGTTCATTCATTTTTTTCCACTTTTGCCAGTGTGTTTGATACCTCACCTTAAGCTGTGCTAATTCTTCAGTAGTATATCTTTCTTTTAACTGCTTAAAGGTAAACATCGAACGATCAAACAATTCATAATCACTAGTTAATAAATCCATTCCGCCACTTCTTTCTTAACGATTTCCCTATCCTACATTGTAAAGACTATCAATGAGAGAAACAACAAAAATAGCAAGAAAAGAGTGAGCATGGAATTATTTCGGTGAAAATACTCGATAATCATCTTCCTTTATCATTTAGATCTTGTTTTGCTTGTGTAATTGGTTGTCTATTAACTGGATTCTGCTTTGTTGTCTCATTTTTCTGTACTTTGTCTTTTAATTGAGCTTTTTGTGGCTGTCCATTCCCTTGTTCTGATTCCATATGCTTTTCCAGAGAGGCGATCAGCTTATCTGTATATTCTATATCTTGTTTTACCAATCCTTTAAAACTATTAATCAAAGGCATCATTTTGGCAACCAGAAGTTGTGATTGACTCTGAGTAGTGTTTTCCAGTTGAACATTTAAATTTAAAAAACGCTCTCTTTCCTTGCTCACATCTTTCTTTAACTTTTCAAGACTTTTTGTTCCTAGAAGTTTTTTCCCTAATGCTAACTCAGCTTTTTGAGCGTCAATTTCTTTTTTCAACATATATTTTTGTAACCAATTCACACCTTTTGCTAATTTTTCTTCGTTTTTGTTCATACTATCCTGCAATTTATCGATTCGTTGAGTCAAATGAACCTTCATATTTTCCTGATCTCGTGGTTCTACGTCTAATTTTTTTGCATGATTTAAATAATTTAATCGATTCATCCGTTCTTTTTTCAAATAAGAAACTCGAGCATACTGCTTCTGTCTTTGCTTATCTAACTCTAGGATCGTTTTATATGTATGTAAAAATTCCTTATCCAATAGCATGGGAATTTCCATCTTTATACTCTTTTTTTTATTTCCATTTACCTCAGTTAATTGGTAAATCTTGGCATTTTTTTTAGATACTACTTCTTGTTCAACAAGCTGATAAATTTTTTCTTTTGTTTTAACCTCTTTTGCTTTTGGTAGTATTGACATTTTTTTACTCCTTATCATTTAGTAATCGAGATATTTCGAAAACGAATGCGTTGTGCCTAAACTTAGACGAAACGCATTTGGACAAACGAAACTTTCCAAACATATTACTAATTACGTGAATCGTGTTCAGGCGTTGATCTTTGTTGTTTCTCTGGTTGGCTTTGTGGCTGCGTAACTCCTTCTATCAGAGTATATAATTCACGTGGACCATTTGTTTTTTGCACATCATTTATTTTTATTGTTTCATGCACTTCATTTGTTTCTTGCTCATCATTTCTTTCCATTTCGGCTTGTACTTTATTCTGATATTCATGTAACTCCGCATTTAGTACTTGTGGGCGATGATTCTTGATATTTTCAAATCTCTGCTGTGTCTCTAAGAAATTTTTTTCGGTCGTATAAATTGAGCGAGCAAGTTCGCCTAATAGCGGTGCCACGTACGGAAATAGACTGGCTGATACTTTATTATTTAAATCTATAAAACCTTTCTTCACCATACTAAATTGTTCATTCATATTCAAATCAGAATATTCTTTCGTTATTTTATTTATCCATTTCTTCTTTATCTTTTTACTATCAACCTCCCCACTCAAACTATAGCCTTTCCCATAAAGTGATGATAGATCAGACTCCAGTTTACCTTTTATAAGCTTTTGTTCATTTTCCAATGAACGCTTCTCTTTTTCCAAAGCTCCTATTTCACCTGTAAAATAACTTAAAAATCTTCTAAACGGTGAAGCTTTGATCTTATCGATTTCATCAGTCTTCTCCTTGATTAGTACTGGTATTGCATTTAACCGATTCAATTTGTTATCCATGTTGTTTTTTTCACTAGTGTAGCTAGTCAATTCTACGCCTATCTCTTCTTCCAACGACTGAATTTTTATTTTCATGTCGTCTTCATCACGCTCTAACTTATTTTGCATACTAATTACTGAACTCATGTCTTTATTTAGTTCAAAACACTTTTGTACTTCTTTTTTAGGAACAACTAATGATTCCTTATATGAACCAAAAGAATATTCGCTCATTAGACGTAGATCTGATTTTTCGTGTTTTTTCAACAGTTTTTGTTTGTTTTGTTCAATTGACGCAATTTTAGCTTGGTCGTTAGTGACATACGCTGCTATACATTCCTTTTTATATTTCTTAAATTTATCTTCCTGTTCCATTTCTAAACTAGATACTGCCGCATTTTTATTTTTGTTATTTAAATCCCCCATATCTGCTTATCTCCTTTATTACTTTAGTGTGTTAAGAATAACACGCGCGACAACTGTTATTTCTCCGACATTTTCTCAGTTTGGAAATTTTTGTTTTAAAATTGTTTATCCTTTGTTTTTTTGATTTGAAAGCATATTCTCATAAGTGTTCTGGAATAGAAAAAAACTGACTTTTGTTCCCATTTTTACTGGTTAAAAAGTCAGCTATATAAATATTTTGTTATTTATGATTCTATATTAGTTAATAAAGTTTCAAAGAAAATAGCACTAGAAGCTGCTCCGGGATCGATATGGCCAATGGCTCTTTCCCCTAGATAAGAGGCACGTCCTTTTTTGGCTACTAAATCTTTTGTATGTTCCTTCGCTTCTTCAATCACTTCTTCTGTTAATCGATTATTCTTCAAGGCTTCAGTAACAGGTAACCAGACATCTAGCATCGTTTTCTCTTCTGCTTCTGCTTTCCCCCTAGCTTGAATCCCATTTTTTCCTTCTTCAATGATTTTCCCTAATTGTTCTTGTGATGTAATCACATCAATGTCTTTTGTAGCCTTCATTATATTCATAAAGGCAGAACCATATAATGGTCCAGAAGCACCTCCAACTTTTGAGATCATTGCCATCGAAAGAACCTTGAACGTGTCACTGATCGTTTTCGGTTGTTCTTTTTGAAACGCTTCTTGATAAGCCGTCATCCCTCGCCCCATATTATTGCCATGATCGCCATCACCGATCGGCGTGTCGAGCTCACTCAGATAACTTTTATTTTCATCGATTTTCTCTGTAAAATCCGTTAACCACGCTTGAATTTCTTTGACCGTTAGTTCCATTATTCTCCCACCTTCTACCACGAAATTGTGTGAACTTCACTTTCCAATGCTTCCTGCCATTTCTTAGTTGTTAGGTCAATCATCGTCAGAGATAATCCTTGCATGTCTAAAGAAGTCATAAAATCACCGACTTTATGAAATGTCACTTTGACTGATTCTTGATCGAGTAATGATTGGACATCATTCATAAAAACAAAGAGTTCCATCAATGGCGTGCCACCCATCCCATTAACTAGCACTCCAACTTCTTTTGGTTTCTCTGGGTAGTCAGCTAAAATTTTTGTTACTAATTCTTCAGCTAATACTTTAGCAGGTTGCAACTTTTCTCTACGATAACCAGGCTCGCCATGGATCCCTACTCCGTATTCGATCTCATCTTCGGCTAATTCAAATCCTGGCTTTCCTACTTCAGGAACCGTGGCCGCACGCAATGTCATCATCCACTACAACACTTTCTACTTCAATCCCTTCCATAGCCGCCATTTCTTTAGCCATGTCAAAATTGAGTACATCTCCTGTATAATTCTTGATGATCAATAAAACGCCTTTTCCTTGATCCGCTTCTTTGATAGCTATATGAATCTGATCAGGTGTCGGCGAAGTAAAAACATCTCCTAAAACTGCAGCACTCAACATCCCAGCACCAACAAAACCTGCATGCGCTGGTTCATGACCACTTCCTCCCCCAGAAACCAAGCCAACTTGTTCTACTTGATCATTTTTTGCTACTACTCGAGAATCAGCTACTTGGTGAATCATTTCTGGATAACTTATCACTAAACCAGACAACATTTCTTCTACGATCGTACTAGGATTATTCATGATTTTTTTCATTTCACGTCCACCCTTTCTTTCCCGCATTCTGTGCTTCCGTTAGTATTTGTTGAGGATCATCCGTGATACCTGCTGTGATCGCTCCAGCAAAAGCCCCTTCAACAAGTGGCGCATCCACAAGGTAGTATTTCTTTTGTTGGTCTTCATCCAACATTTCCTTGGCCATTTCAGCGTTCAAAACCGCACTCCCGATATCCGCAAACACAAAATACATGGCGGAATCAGCTGATTGGTTGATCGCATCGATGATTTTCATCGGATCAGAACCAATTCTTCCCTCTACTCCTCCTAAGGAAAAAAGTAACACATCTTCTGATTGTTGCATCTGTTCAATCATTTCTTTGAGTCCATCCGTTAACTGTTGACTATGGGAGACAAGTAAGATACTTTTTTTCATGCCATTTCTCCTTCTTCCTTTTGTGGTCACACCAAGTTTGCGCTTTCATTCTTTTGATCATCAACTACATTCTTTTGCATAGTTCCAGTATATAATAGAATGTCCATTTTTTGGAAATGATGCGCTGTAATTGACTAGCTAATTCCAATTGCGACTTAAGAAATAAATTTTGATATACTATTTTTAAAGAAAGGAGTGACCAAATGATCATTACAACAACAAACAACGTGGAAAATAAAGAAGTAACAGCATATAAAGGCATTGTTTTTGGTGAAGTCATTACTGGAATCAACGTATTAAAAGATATCGGGGCAGGATTTCGCAATGTTTTTGGCGGACGTTCAAAAAGCTACGAGGATGAATTGCTTGCTACACGTGAAGAGGCCTTAGCAGAAATGCAAGAGCGTGCTCGATCATTAGGTGCAGATGCAGTCATTGGGATGAAAATGGATTATGAAGTATTGGGGAGCGATAACGGAATGCTAATGGTCACCTGTAGTGGGACAGCGGTGACAATAAACTAGTTCAGACATGAGGTTGTGAAAAGAGTGTCTTGACCTGAGCGCTCACCAAGTAAAAACTGCGACGAGTAATCGCAGGAGCATTAAGGATGAAAATCTCGAAACAGCTCATCATGTTTTGAGATTTTTTGACTTATCGCCGAAGGTCAGCTCTTTGAACACCGTGAATCAGAGGTCGTGAAAACATCGGGTAGCTCTGATGACAATAAGAAAGAATTTTTTGAAACAGCTTCTCATGTTTTGAAAAATTCAGGCTTATTTCAAGGAGCTGATGTTTGAACACCGTTTATTCGTTTTTAGAGATACTAGAAGAGACTGAGATAGAACTCTCACTTAAAAAATATACCGAACCTGTTCTACCAATACACCGATTCAAAAAACAGATTGATATAAAATAAGGTGTTTCCTAAAAAATATACGTAAAAACGTTAAATTTTAGGGAACACCTATGCTCTTTTTCCCTAAATTTAATTGATTATCCAAGTAAGATACTGCTATCTAATTATTTATGTACGTTGCTCTTTTCATCAATGGATTATTTTCTATTCTACTATCTATGATTGCTGGCATTTCACCATCCGATTATCCTCTTGAAGTTCGATTCGTTTTATTGCTATTTTGCATTTGATCTTGTTTATCACCTCGGTTGCTGAGCTTTTCTACCCGCTGTTGAGCATTCTCTTTTAGTTGGTTTATCTCTTGCTTTCTCACTAGAAGCTCTTCTTTAAATTTTTCATGTTTTCCTTTCCAACCTTGTACATTTCTTTCTAAGTCCTCAACCTTTTGCTCCATGACGTTTAATTTCCCACTAATTTTTTCAAGTTGTTCTCTTCTGTGTTTACTAACATCTCGTAGTCCCTTTGTCTTATCTTCAACAACGTCATAAATTGAGAAGAGCTGTGCTTTTAATTTTTTTTGCGCCTTCAATTCTTCACGACTATATTCCTTATCTGTTGCTTTAATTGGGTGTCTTAGCATCGTTGCTAACTTTTCCTCTTCTTTTTCATGAATATGAGCTGCTTTTTTATAATTTTCTCCGTGAGGATAGGTAGCGTGACTATCCATTGTTTTATAGGCGTTCTCTACTATTTTTTTTTGCTTATCAATCACTGCTTTTGTAAATCCTCTACCTTCTGCTATTTCTGTCATTAGATCCCCTTCTCTTATTTGATTAATAATCTGAATGTAACACAAATGTAGAGTTTTTTTAGCCAAAAATTTCTAAATAACAGATTTTTTGTTCTATGCTAATGATATTTATTCCTAGCGACTTTCTTTATTGATGAGAATCGCTGAACCAATAACTGTTTTTTATCTTTATCTCCTCATCATTAACTACAAATATTATTTTTTCCTTCATAAAAAATATCATTCATTTGTTTTTTTGGAACAATCTTCGATGTTGAATATTTAGAATATTATTTAGCAAGTAAAAAGGATGTGATTTTTCGCCCCATCAAGCAAAAAATCACATCCATATCATGTTAGAACATCTTTTTCATTCACTTTTCCAACGATCCTTTTCAAAAACTATCTTTTAGAACAAGGATATTCGCTGAATCAGCATGAGCTTCATTCACTTTTACTTCGCCAAACGGTAGATAGCATCTGCATAAATGGCAGTTGCTCTGAAAAGGTCATCCAGACTCATAAATTCGTTGGCTTGGTGCATTGTATCTGTATAGCCTGGGAACATTGCGCCGTAAGCTACACCACGTTTCAATAGACGGCCATAGGTTCCGCCGCCAATGATTTGTTCATAGCCTTTTTCGCCTGTATGGTCTTCATAAACTTGCAATAAAGTTGCTACCAATGGATCTTCCATTGGTACATAGTGAGGTTCCATGACACGTGCGCCACGAGTAACTGTTGCTCCTTCTGCTTTCATCGTTGTTGCAATGTCATTTTCTAAGCCATCAACGGTAACCCCTTTTGGAAAACGGAAGTTCATGTTGATATAGTTATCTTCTTCTGACCCATTTTCTTTAAAGGCAAACAATCCAGCGTTCATGGTCAATTTACCCATTTTTTCGTCTTCATGGGCAACCCCTAATTTTTCTCCATAAAAATCTTCATGGACATAGGCTGCTGCTACATGGATGAATTGTTTAGCAGAACCGATAAATTCATAATCGTCTAAGAATAATGCTAAGAATGAACCGGCATTGATCCCTGATTGAGGACTTGCACCATGTGCGCCCTTTCCGATCAATTCGATTTTCACATAGGTATTATCCGCTTCGATCGAACCACTTACTGGGTTTGCTTCAACAAAACGATAAAAAGCTTCTTCCATTTGGATCGCAGCTTCCGCACTTGGTACTTCAAGAGTCGCTGTTGCTGTTCCAGGCACCATGTTTTCACGTAAACCTGAAGTAAATGTCTTCAAGACATAATCTCCTGCGTTGTCTCCTTGGAAACGTAGTGCGAAAGAAACATTTCCTTTCTCACCATTGATGATTGGAAATTCTGCATCTGGAGAAAAGCCAAAGTCAGGTTCTTCTTCATGTTCAAAGTAGTAAGCCATGTCTGCCCAACCACTTTCTTCATCACTACCAACTACAAAACGAACTTTTTTGGATAATTCCAAGTCAAGATCTTTGATGATCTTCATGGCATAGTAGGCAACCATGCTTGGTCCTTTATCATCACTAGAACCACGAGCAAAGATTTTCCCATCTTTGATTACTGGTTCATAAGGATCTGTATCCCAACCATCCCCTGCTGGTACTACGTCCATATGACCAAAAATACCTAAAGTTTCATCGCCTTCACCAAGATCAATATGTCCTGCATAGTTATCAACATTTTTTACGACAAACCCATCACGTTCGCCATAAGCCAACATATGTTTTAGCGCATCTCGAGGTCCAGGTCCAAAAGGTGCATCAGGAGTTACTTTTGAATCAGTCCGTTCACTGTTCACACGTAAAAGATTTTTTAAATCTTCAAGTAGTTCTTCTTTACGTGCTTCTACTTCTTTTTGCCAATCGATTGTCATAAAATCAATCCTCCACTCATTAAGTCTACCTGTCCATCATACCATAAATCCTGCCAAAAAAACGTGCAAAAAAATTTGTGGTTCCTTAGCCAAACGGTATTTTATTTAAAAATACTCAGTTATAATACAAGAAAGGAGGCGGAAAAATTGTTAATAGATAGCGATTTATTACAAAAAGTAATTCAACCACGCCCAGAAAAGTCACATAAAGGAACTTTCGGTCGTACTGTCTTGATTGGCGGTAACCATCAATTTGGTGGTGCGATCATCATGAGTGCACTAGCGGCTGTACACAGTGGCGCAGGATTAACGACTGTTGCTACGGACCAGTGGAATCAAGCACCACTTCACACGCATTTACCTGAAGCCATGTGCATCGACTGGCAAGAAAAAGAACAACTGTTAGCAGTGATGGACACGGCAGACGTTCTATTGATTGGTCCAGGATTAGGGGACTCCTCATTGAGTTTAGAATTATTAGCATTCACTTTAGCACATCAAAAAAGCCATCAGTGGTTAGTGATGGACGGTTCAGCATTAACATTATTCGCTAAAGAAAATCTAACCCTCCATTTTCCCGAGCAAACCGTCATGACTCCTCATCAAATGGAATGGCAAAGAGTAAGCTCACTTAAGATCGAGGAACAAACACCTGAGAACAACCGCAAGCAGCAAGCCAAATTAGGCGCAACGATTGTTTTAAAAAGTCATCGAACCACGATCTACGGGCAACAAGAATGTTATCAAAATACTACTGGCTCTGCCGCAATGGCCACTGGAGGTACTGGTGATACATTAGCTGGTATGATCACTGGATTCTTGGCACAATTTCCTAAAAACGATGAAACAATCGTAGCAGCTGTCTACCTGCATAGTTTTATTGGGGATCAACTGGCAAAAAAACAATATGTTGTTTTACCGACACAAATCAGTCAAGCAATCCCTCAATGGATGCACTATTTTAGTCAGAAAAAAGATGGAAACAAGGAGTTCTAATGATGGAAAAATTTACTGGATACATGCGTGAGCCGTTTTACTATGAAACCGATCAAATGGGGATCATCCACCACAGCAACTATATCTGTTGGATGGAAGAATCTCGTGTTGCTTTATTGGATCATTTAGGTTTCAGCTATACAAAAATTGAAAAACTAGGAGTGATCATCCCTGTTTTAGAAGTCACTTGCCAGTACAAAGAAATGATTCGTTATGGTGAAACTGTTCGTATTTTGCCTAAAATCGAACAATATAGTGGTACAAGATTAAATTTTAGTTATGAAATCTACGGTTTAGATGACGGAAAATTACGAACAACTGGCTCTAGCAAACATTGTTTTTTACTCGCTGACAATCAGAAGTTAACCAAACTTGAACGGGTAAATCCTGCATTAGATCGCTTATTCCACGAGTATGCACAGTTGGATAGCTAAAGAATAGTATTTAACTCTTGTATTTTTTAGGATTTCCATTACGGATTTTCTTAAAAAAAATCAAAAAAGCTGCCTTTTTTCTTGTGTTGGCTTGATTCATCCGTACAATAAAATAAAAAGCAGGTGATCATCATGTATGTTGTGAAAGTATTGCACGGTTACATTGATAAAACAGGCTGCCGCACTAGAGAAAAAAATCCAGATAACTTATTGATTTTCAAAGAAAAAAAAGCATCAGAAGCTTTTGCTAAATCGATCGGAGGGCGTGTCAAACAACTGCACGAAGTACGCCCTGATTGAAATAAAACCTCAATCATTAGTTAGTCAACATGATTGAGGTTTTTGCTTGTCCAAAAAATTTCTTTAAAAAACGAGCTTACCAAAAAGAGTGATCCTTTTGGTAGGCTCGTTTTTCTTACTATTTTCTCTCTTCTATCTTGAGAGGGTTAGTTTGTCACCAGTTAATTGAATATTAACAGCATCTACTATTTTTCCTTCTTTTGACAAAACAGCAATATTTATGCCCGTTTTATTTCTTGCAACATTCTTATCACCCACTCTTATCGTAGCAAACTGTTGGTCAGCATACGGTGTAAAACTTGAAGTTACTGATATCTCTTTACCATTGATTTCTTGGCTAACAGAATTATAGTTCTTTGCCTGTGAAAATTCAGGATTTTTTCCTAGCAGACGGATACCCGAAAAATTCCAAGAACTTTTTGAATCCTCATTTTTAAACTCAGGAAACAGCTTACGGATTTCTTCAGCTAACTGCTGGTTCATTTGTACCTTGTCCCCTGCACCTGCCATCACAATCAAATGATCCGTTTGGCTTAATGTTTCAAAATAGGTGTTAGCATTCCAAATAGTCATCCATTTTGGATCTCCCTGTTGATAAATTGTCTCCCAAGCCTCTTTTGGTACTGAACGAATGGTCTCTAAACCAAAATATTTTGCATTCGCTCGATTGACTTGTTTCGTTATATCCGTTTTTACGTGGGATAGTCCTCCCGAGTAAGCAGTATGCCCAGTTTGATTATAAATCGTGAAGTTGGCAATCACCGGATTCAAATTCCCTTGTTTTTTTTGCTCTCTGACGTAATGGTATTGTTGATTGATCTCCCTATAAGAAAGTGCTATGTCATTGATCCCTAAAGCAAAGGTAAATAGAAATTGGATAATCAATACGCCACTAATCACCCCATAAAATGCTCCTTGGGTAGATTTCAACACTTTATCTGGCCATTCAAACGCCATCGCCATAATGATAAATAAAACTCCACCAAAAAATGATCTTCCCCAATCAAGCCCAGCTGGCGAAAGAGATAATACATAGATCGTAGCTATTCCTGCAAAGAGATAGACATAGGATAGTCTCAACCATTCTTTGTGTTTACTAAAGAGAATACCCAACACTATCAGGATCGCCATCAACACAAAAAGAGATAAACTATTTTCATATAGCGTTTTTGTGATTGAAAAAACACCCGAATACAATTTTCGAGGTAAAGACCATTGGCTACGAGCAAAATAAGTAGCTCGAACAGCATTTCCAGGAGCTGTCACCATCATGAATAACCCAAAAATTGCTCCTAACAATCCTGTGAACATCCATGGTCGTAAAGGCTTTTTCTTTTGATGATAAAAATAGAGATAGCCAAGGACGATCAAGATCATCCCACCAGAAGTGTTTTCGTTACACCAACCAGCTAAGATTCCTAAAATGAGTAGCAATATACTATTTACTATAGGATTAAACGATAATTCTTGCTCTTTCTCATAATAGCGGTGGTAAAGAAATAGGAAACTGACAACGATGATGCCTCCCCATAAATAATTAGCAGCACCAGTTTCCCACAAAATCGTTTGACCGAAAGCTGGGACAAATAACCATAAAAATACATTAATTAAAAAATATTTGAAGGAATAAAACGTAGTATTATCTTTTGTGGTCATTTTATAAATCAATAATGTCAATAAAACATAGATCAATGGATTGACCAAATTAAATACTGTTTTAGGCATCAACAAAAACAAACGTGCAATGATATGAACAACAGATCTTCCCGTCCACGTCATATATTGTGTGTATTCATCATGCAAAATAGATGAAAAACTACTTGTCTTATACATATACTCAATATCATCCGCAATTAAAGGTGTTAAAAAATTTAAAACAACCATGATAACATAGGCAGAAATAAGAACTAAAATTTTTCTATTATTACGAATGGTCTCTTTTATTTGTTTCACTTCGCTCCTACTTTCTTCTTGGATTTTGCTATAAAAAGGTTTCCGGTAATTTACAAAGAAAATTATAGCATTTTTTGATTCAACTTACATTCTTACTTTTGTATTTAACTGCCCCATAGATCAAATAAGAAAACAACCATCCATATCCGTAATTTAGCTTCATGAACGGATAATCAAAACACGATCTTCTCGTTATTCAAAAAAAGACAGCGCAAGCAATAATATCGCTATATCAAGAGGTTGGGACAAAAGTGTTTAGCATCAAGAAATAAGAAGAAATTTCCGAACTACTTTTGTCTCCCCGTTTATTCGTTTTTAGAGATACTAAAGAAGAGATAGTCTTCTGTTAGATCACTTACTTGTGAAAAAGTCTGGAGCAATTCTGGGACAAAAGAAAAACCCCACTCGATAAAAGCGGGGTATACGTTGGTTTATCAACGTTTATTTGATTATTTAGCTAAAGCGTCTTTTGCTTGGTCAGCTAATGCAGTAAATGCTGCTGCATCGTTGACAGCCAAGTCAGCTAACATTTTACGGTTGATGTCGATTTCAGCTAATTTCAAACCGTGCATCAATTTTGAGTAGCTCAAGCCATTCATACGAGCCGCTGCGTTGATACGTGCAATCCACAATTTGCGGAAGTCGCGTTTCTTTTGACGACGATCGCGATATGCGTAGTTGTATGAATTCATTACTTGTTCTTTTGCTGTTTTAAATAAAGTGTGTTTTGAACCGTAGTAACCTTTTGCTAATTTTAGCATTCTTTTACGACGTTTACGAGTGACTGTTCCACCTTTAACACGTGCCATGTTTAATTCCTCCTAATAAAAATAAATCTTCAAATTTCGATCTTTTTGTTTTTTTATTTCATTTTTGCTAGTTGTTGGCGAATACGTTTGAAGTCGCCACTAGAAACCATGCTTGCTTTACGCAATTGACGGCGTTGTTTTTTAGTTTTACCATGGAAACGGTGACTTGTAAACGCGCGGAAACGTTTTAATCCGCCTTTACCAGTACGTTTGAAACGTTTTGCTGATCCGCGATGTGTTTTTTGTTTTGGCATAACTATATTTCCTCCTCAAAATCTTTCGTTATCCGACTATCGACTGTCCAACAGTCAGTGAGTCATTCAAATTACTTACTGTCGTTTTTCGGTGCCAGCGTCAAGAACATGCTGCGTCCGTCCATTTTCGCTTTTTGCTCAACTGTCGCAATATCAGCAGTTTCTTCAGCTAAGCGATCCAAGACTTTTTGACCAATTTCTTTGTGGGTAATGGCACGGCCTTTGAAGCGGATAGAAGCTTTCACTTTATCGCCCTTCTCTAAGAACTTACGTGCATTACGAAGTTTTGTATTGAAGTCATTCACGTCAATTGTTGGACTTAAACGAACTTCTTTAACATTGATCACTTTTTGTTTTTTACGCGCCTCGCGGTCTTTCTTTTGTTGCTCGAAACGGTATTTTCCGTAGTCCATGATTCGCGCAACTGGTGGCTTCGCACTTGGAGCAACTAACACAAGATCTAAATTTGCTTGTTCTGCAATTTTCAATGCTTCTGCTTTTGTCTTAACTCCTAATTGCTCACCATCTGAACCGATCAATCGTAACTCACGTGCACGAATGCCGTCGTTAACCATCATATCCTTTGCTATGGTCATTCACCTCCAAATATTATGAGAGAAAGAAAAGCGTACCGAATATTCGGCAATAAAAAAACGAGTTCTCTTCCAGAACCCGCACGTACTTCACCTAATTCAATAGATGAAAACTATCTAGCCCAGTGACTGAATCAACTAAGGCGAGAAGCGGGTGCTTCTGCTTTTATTTCTCAACTTCAATAGTATAGCAAATATATATTTCTTTGTCAATCTTTTTCACTAGAGACTCTCGAAACATTCCTCAATCATTTAATTACTTTAGTTGTATATTTGTCTAAATAAAAAAACGTTTAGCTATCGAAACACACACTTCATCAGACACTGAACTTTTTGGTGACCGTCTTCCTTGAAACTACCGAATCCTACGCCACAATGCGATCAGCATCCAAACTGACAATATCAGACTAATGAATAAGGCGATCCCCCAACCAAAGACAGAATGTGTAAAAGGCAATTGTAGATTCATACCGAAAAAGCCTGTCACAATGGTAGAAACAGTCAGAATCAACGACCAGACTGTCAAAAATTTCATCGTGTCATTTAAGTTGTTGTTCAACAAATTATTATACGTTCCCGAAAGTTGATCAAGGATCTGGGAGGCTAAATTGGTCATCTCTACTGCCTGCTTTGCTTCAATCAATGCATCATCCAATTGTTCTTTCTCTTTTTCAGTGAGCTTTCGATAAATCGCTAATGCTTTGATTTGTTCTAATAATACAACATTTTGTTTTGTACCAGTCACTAGATAAACTAAACCAACTTCGAGGTCAGATAAAGCTAGTAAATTGCGGTTCGTGGTTTTTTCTCGCAACTTTTGGTTTAAGCGTTGTCGTTCACTATTAACTTCTTCGATCAACGGGAAAAAGGAATCTGAAATCAGAAAGAGCGTACGGAAAAGTAAACTATATACATTTATCTCGGAATCTCGATCTAAGATTGAACGAATCAGGCGAATCACATATTCTGTATTTTGAGTCGTAAATGTAAATAGACCATTTTCTTTTAGAATAAATGCTACTGGACTTGTTTCATAGTGGTTTTCGATTTTTTGTTGATGGGGAACATTAGTGACCAAAAGTAAAATATCCTCAAGAGTATCATATTCCACACGAGCTCGTTCATTTTTATCTAAAAAATAGGTAAGCATCTCATCACTAATGCCATACTCTTCCTTAAGATTTTTGATTCCCATTACATCATCTCTAGGCACATTCAGCCAAAAATTTTGATCAAAATTAAAAAAATGTTTTTCTCTCATACTGTCCCCTTCTTCCTGTGCTGATAGATTCATTAGGTGTCTCACGACTAGTCTTCTAAGTATTCTTGGCGTATTTACAAATCGTTAGCCCTTCCGACCACTGTCTTGCTCTTAAAAATAAATAAGCCGATGAAAAGCGAAAATAGCTCTCCCATTTTCAATTTCTTCGGCTTAGATATCGAAGTTAGACCCTATCTTCTTTATACTATCATTTTTTATTGGTCTCAAGAAACAAAGACTTCTTGACGAATTTCTGCTAACTTTGCTTCAATCATTTTCAGAACTTCTACTTTTGCTTGGGGATCTTCCACAAAATTGAATCGATCGCCATCAATTTGGATTTTGGGACTTTCATTGTACTCGTCATACCATTGATCATAGCGACGGTTCAATTCTTTGTAATAATCATATAAGCTTGGATCGAAGGAAAGTTGTTCATATGATCGTCCTCTTTTTTCGATTCGTTCAAGCATCGTATCAAATGAAACATGAATATGGACTAATAAATCCGGGTGTTTTTTATGTGCGGCATACGGCAATTCTTCCATCATATTTGCTAATAGCTCATCATATACTCGAACTTCTGTTTCAGTTGCCCGACCCAAATCAGCATTCAAATGAAAAAGCAAAGAATCTTCATAGATGGAACGATCTAAAACATTGTTGTCTTCCTTCATTGCCTGCTTGATACTTTCAAAACGTTTATTCAAAAAATAGATTTGTAACAAAAATGCATACTGCTCTGGATTAGCATAAAATAAAGGCAATACCTCATTATCCTCGATTGACTCATAAAAAGCTTGACTTCCAAAGTGTTCAGCCATCATTTCTGTTAAACTTGATTTTCCAGCGCCAATGGTACCTGCTAAAACAATCACACTCATTAACCTCCAACTCACTTTATCACTAAATGTTGTGTCTTTTTCCAATTCTTTTTAAATATACCCCCAATATCTGGTGGTGTCAATTGGGAATAAAAGGATATTCCTATCCATAAAATTCAATAAATTCTTAAGAAAAACGAGGTTTTTCAACAGAAAACGTATTCTTTATTTTACTTCTGTGAAGGTTTTAGTAAAATAAAGATGAATTGTTTTTTGAACTTCTATGTTATACAATCTGTTCGTTAGCGCAAAGGATCAAAGGCGCTTTATTTTTTGCTCAAAAAGTTATGGGAATAAAAAGAAGGAGTTAGATTATGGCAAACTATGGCCAAGGGAAATCAAATGGTAAAATTATTCTGATGGGCGAACATGCAGTTGTCTACGGCGAACCCGCAATCGCTTTTCCTTTTCAGGCAACAAAAGTCGTTGCTTCATTGGATGAACACATCACTTCGTCAGCAGATCAGCTTGTTTCTTCCTACTATACAGGAACATTGCGTGATGCCCCACATTCGTTAAAAAACATCAAACAATTAGTATTTAACTTAAAAAAAGAACTGCAAATTGAGCCATCGTTAGAATTAACTATTCACAGCACCATCCCTGCCGAACGTGGAATGGGCTCAAGCGCTGCAGTAGCTACGGCAGTTACTCGTGCCTTTTACGATTATCTCGAACAACCACTTTCTCGCGAACAGCTCTTGACAAATGTCCAAATTTCAGAAAAAATTGCTCATGGCAATCCTAGTGGTATCGATGCTGCGGCAACAAGCAGTTTAGAACCAATCTACTTTGTGAAAGGGCACCCGTTTGATTATTTCTCTTTGAATATCGACGCTTTTTTGATTGTCGCTGATACCGGAATCAAAGGTCAGACACGAGCAGTGGTCAAAGATGTTGCTCATTTATTTGAAAAAGATCAGCAGAAAGTTGGACAAAAAATCCAACAACTAGGATACTTAACAAGGCAAGCTAAAAAAGCCATCGTTAAAAATAACCCCGAGTATTTAGCCCAAGCGATGAATGAAGCCCAACTAATTTTAAAAAATTTAACGATCAGCAACGATTTTCTTGATGTATTGATCGAAACCGCTAGAGATTCCGGCGCTTTGGGAGCAAAACTAACTGGTGGTGGTCGAGGTGGCTGCATGATTGCGCTAGCTCAAACAAAAACAAAAGCCCAAGAAATCAGCGAAGCCCTCTTACAAGCGGGAGCAGCTGCAACTTGGATTCAAGGATTAGGAGTACATACCTATGTTTAAAGGCAAAGCACGAGCATATACGAATATCGCCCTCATTAAATACTGGGGCAAAAAAAATGAATCGTTGATTCTCCCGATGAATAACAGCTTATCACTCACATTAGATGCATTTTATACGGAAACTGAAGTCAACTTTTCAGAAGCTTACACAGAAGACCAATTTTATTTAGATAATCAATTGCAAGATGAAAAAGCAACCAAAAAAATCAGTACTTTTTTGGATATCGTGAGAGAAAAAGCGGGTACCACGAAAAAAGCAAAAGTGATCAGCCAGAATTTCGTTCCGACTGCTGCGGGTTTAGCTTCTTCTGCTAGTGGCTTAGCGGCTTTAGCCGGAGCATGCAACGAGGCATTGAAGTTAGGGTTAGATGACCAAGCTTTATCAAGACTGGCTCGTAGAGGATCAGGTTCCGCTTGTCGGAGTATTTTTGGTGGATTTGTTGAATGGGAAAAAGGACATGATGATCAAAGTTCGTATGCTCATCCAATTTCCTCAGACGGTTTTGAAGATCACTTAGCGATGGTCTTTCTATTGTTGAATGAACAAAAAAAGGATGTCTCAAGTCGTGATGGTATGCGCCGAACGGTTGAAACTTCAAGTTTTTATCAAGGATGGTTAGATTCTGTCGAAGCCGATCTTTATCAACTAAAACAAGCAATCAAAACTAAGAACTTTCAACTTTTAGGTGAGACTATGGAACAAAATGGGTTAAAAATGCACGGAACGACATTAGCTGCTCGTCCGCCATTTACCTACTGGTCTCCTGATAGTTTAAAAGCCATGCAAGCGGCGCGGGATTTAAGAAACCAGGGGATTCCTTGTTACTTTACTATGGATGCTGGCTCAAATGTGAAAGTGCTAGTTCAAAAAGACCAGCTAGATAAGGTCAAAACAGCATTTAGTGACTTATTTAGTAGCAAACAAGTCATTTCGGCTTTTGCAGGTCCAGGAATGACGATTATTGAATAAAGGGAGATTTTTATGATTGAAGTATCTGCACCAGGAAAACTTTATATTGCTGGAGAATACGCAGTTGTTGAAACCGGACATCCGGCTATTATTGTAGCCATTGATCAGTTTGTTACTGTAACCGTTGAAACCGCACGAAAAGTCGGCAGCATCCAATCTGAGCAATATAGTGGCATGCCGATTCGTTGGACTCGGCGTGATGGTGAACTTGTATTGGATATTCGTGAAAACCCATTTCATTATATCCTTGCTGCCATTCGTTTGACTGAAAAATACGCACGAGAAAAAAATATTTTACTTTCTTTTTATGACTTAAAAGTGACAAGTGAATTGGATAGTTCTAACGGACGCAAATACGGTCTAGGCTCAAGTGGTGCCGTAACTGTCGCAACAGTCAAGGCATTGAATATGTTTTATGCGTTAAATCTTACACAGATCGAAATCTTCAAAATTGCTGCACTAGCAAACTTAACGGTTCAAGATAATGGCTCTTGTGGGGATATTGCAGCTAGTTGTTATGGTGGTTGGATTGCTTTTTCAACCTTTGATCACCAGTGGCTCCAAGAACAAGAAAAACAACATACGATCGTTGAGCTCATCGAAATGGATTGGCCTGGTTTATCCATTGAGTCTCTTCCGACACCGAAAGATCTGCGTTTACTGATTGGTTGGACTGGCAGTCCTGCATCAACTGCCGATTTAGTAGATCAAGTCCATCGCTCACGTAAGGAAAAAATGGTAGCCTATCAAAAATTTTTACAAGACAGTACATTATGTGTCCATGAAATGATCAAAGGATTCAAAGAGAATAATATTGATTTGATCCAAGCCATGATCAGGAAAAACCGACAACTACTCCATGAGCTATCGTCGATTACGGGCGTATTGATCGAAACGCCTGCTTTAAATAAATTATGTAGCTTAGCAGAAGAATACGAGGGCGCAGCAAAATCTTCTGGAGCAGGTGGTGGCGATTGTGGTATCGTGATCGTTGATCAAAAATCCGGCATCTTGCCTTTGATGAGCGTTTGGGAGCTAGCAGAAATTACACCCTTACCATTACACGTCTATAGTAACCAACGAAAGGAAAAAGGATGAATCGAAAAGATGAACATGTCTCATTAGCTAAAGCTTTTCATGGTAAACAAAAAAATGAATTTGATACGGTTCGAATCGTTCATACCCCCCTACCTGAAGTTTTAACGTCAGAGATTGATCTACATACGACTGTTACTGGCTTAACTTTGGACTATCCTTTATATATTAATGCCATGACGGGTGGAAGTGAAAAAACAAAAAAAATCAACCATGATCTAGCGATGATCGCAAAAGAAACCAATTTAATGATTGCCACAGGTTCAGTCAGTGCAGCGTTAAAAAATCCGGCTTTAAGCGACTCTTACACGATCATGCGTGACGTTTATCCACAAGGGAAGATCCTTGCCAACGTAGGAGCCGGCATCTCTTTAGCACGAGCAAAAGAGGCGATTGAACTATTGCAAGCCGACGCCTTGCAACTCCATCTCAATGCACCACAAGAATTGGTGATGCCTGAAGGTGATCGTGATTTTTCCAATTGGAAAGAATTGATCAAAGAAATCAACGAAGGCATTTCGGTTCCTTTGATCGTGAAAGAAGTCGGTTTTGGCATGACCAGAGAAACGATCGATGAACTAGCAGAATTGGGGGTTCAGACAATCGATATCAGTGGTCGAAGCGGAACTAGCTTCACTCAAATCGAAAACGCTCGTCGCAAAAAAAGAGAGTTAGATTATTTAGTCGATTGGGGACAATCAACGGTTACTTCTCTCCTAGAGGCAAACGAAGCCCAACATCAAGTAGAAATTCTTGCTTCTGGTGGTATTCGCCATGCCTTTGACCTCTTCAAAGCACTTTGTCTTGGTGCCAAAGCAGTGGGCGTTTCTGGAACGATCTTGACTCATCTCATGACTCACGGCGTGGCAGAAACGATCCAACTAATTCAACAATGGCAAGGAGAACTTCAACGGCTCTTGACCATGGTAGGGGCTAAAAATATCCAAGAGCTTCATCACCAACCCTTGATCTTATCTGGAACTACTAAGGATTGGTGTGAAGCTCGAGGAATCCCTCTGACCAAATATGGGACACGAAAGAAATAAACAGATCAATCCACTCAAAAAGGTTGTTCAATCATCGAAAGGATGAATGACAACCTTTTTTAGCTACAAAGAAACTGAAATCACTTATAATTAGATTACCTCAAGATGATTCTTCCCTTGTTCTTTACCCATTAGATCAGCCAATTGTTTTTCCCCTTGCTCTTTCTCCTTAACTGCTGTTTCATGCGTAACGTCCTCATCCAATGTATTTTTTTCATCTGCGAAAACTTTAGCGTTCATCGCGTTCAATAAAGAATGATCGACCCACTTTTCACCCCTCCTACCAGTTAAGTACTGCATTTCCTTCATGAGTTTTTTATCTCAGAATTACAATTTTTGATTTCTTTTGCTATTTTGTTAAGCTGTTTTTTCGTACTCTTGATCGTTTTATCAAGTACTCGCTTGGTCCCTCTATCTAATGCATTTCACTGTGCTTTCACTGCGTTGTGAAGTTTCTGCTCACAGGCTTCCTTTTTTTCAATTTGAGTATTCTTCCCCTTATACCAAATATCTCTTTTATTAGCCCTTTCTTCTATTTCGCCCTTTAGTTCATGTTGCAAAACGATGTATAGCTCAGTGTATTTATGTCGTTTTCAAATAGTTCTAATTTTTTCCGCAAATTGACTTCTAATACATCAACTGTTGACATCAATTGATCTTTTCCCATATTTTCTGTTTCCTCGAATACTGGTTTTATCATCATAACAACTTCCTTCCTTTTTTCATTTTCACTTATTTGTAACGCGGTTCATTAGTCTTGATAAAACTACTTTTTCTAAAAAGCGAATTAATCGTTTTTTCTAATAAAAGAAATTCCTACGCTAGTTCTAACAAGTTTGATCCTCTTTCCGACAAAAAAAGCCCCTCTTTCCAGATCATTTTTATCTGGAAAAGGGGCTTGATTAACTATACTTGTATTGAATTAACCATTATAAGCATCAATAATGATTTGTTTTAGCTCACTGATCAATGGCTCTTTTGGATTTGCTGTTGTACATTGATCTTCATAAGCAAGTTCTGCCATACGATCAACCGTTGAATCTAATGTTTCTTGTGTCACACCTTGAGCTTTCAAGCTCATATTGATTCCAACTGATTGTCCTAATTCATAAACTGCTGTTGCTAAAGCTTCAACTAATTCCGCTGTTGTTTGTCCTTTTAACCCTAAGAACTTGGCAATATCTGCATAGTCTGTATCTGCACGGAAGTAATCATATTTAGGGAACATTGCATGTTTTTGTGGATCTTTTGCATTATAGCGGATGATATGTGGTAATAAAATGGCATTTGTACGACCATGTGGGATACCATATTCTCCACCAATTTTATGCGCAACTGAGTGACAAATTCCTAAGAAGGCGTTCGCAAATGCCATCCCTGCCATTGTAGAAGCGTTGTGCATTTTTTCTCGTGATTCCATATCAGGTGTTTTCACTGATTTTTCTAGATAATCGAATACTAATTTGATTGCTTGTAAGCTCAAACCTCTTGTATAATCAGAAGCCATAACAGAAACATAAGACTCAATCGCATGAGTTAATACGTCCATCCCTGTATCTGCCGTGACAGAAGCTGGTACTGACATTACAAATTGTGGATCGACGATTGCTACATCTGGTGTTAATGCATAATCTGCCAATGGATATTTCACATGTGTATCACTATCTGTGATAACTGCAAACGGTGTTACTTCAGAACCCGTTCCTGAAGTTGTCGGGATACACACAAATTGTGTTTTTTCTGGTTTATCGATCTTATATGTCCGTTTACGGATATCTAGGAATTTTTGTTTAGCTCCAAAGAATGAAGTATCTGGGTGTTCATAGAACATCCACATTCCTTTGGCAGCATCCATTGCAGAACCGCCACCTAATGCAATCACTGTGTCTGGTTTGAAATCAGCCATCAATTTCGTTCCTGCATAGACTGTGTTTGTTGAAGGATTTGGTTCAACTTCTGAGAAGACTTCGATTTTCACATCATTCTTACGTCGTGATAGTACTTCACGAACCGTATCACAGTAACCAAACTGCACCATACCAGGATCACAAACGATCATGACACGCTCTACGTTTTCCATTTTTTCTAAATAAAGCAAAGAGTTCTTTTCAAAGAAGATTTTTGGTGGTAATTTGAACCATTGCATATTATTTCTCCGTTTCGCTACAGTTTTGACATTGATCAAGTTGATGGCACTTACATTTCTAGAAACAGAATTTTTACCATATGAACCACAACCTAAAGTTAGTGAAGGGATCATTTCGTTGTAGATATTTCCGATTCCACCTTCTGCTGAAGGAGTATTTACTAAGATACGGCAAGCTTTCATCCGTAGACCAAACTTCACATGTAGCTCTTCATCCTCTGAGTGAATCACTGCAGTATGACCTAACCCACCTAAGTTCAACATTCCTTCGCATAATTCAAATGCATGTTCTGTATTGTTTGCTTTAACCATTGCAAGTACTGGAGAAAGTTTTTCACGTGAAAGTGGATAATCTGCTCCGACACCTTCTAATTCAGCCACTAACATTTTTGTTCCTTCTGGGACTTTGATTCCAGCTAGTTTGGCAATGTCCATCGCAGAATGTCCAACGATTGCTGGATTTACTGCATATTTACCTTCATTCATCACAGCTTCTTCTAATTTTGAAAGTTCAGCTGGTTTCACAAAATAGACTTGATGTGCTTGAAATTCTGCTTTAACTGCAGCATAGACTTCTTTGTCAACGATTACAGCCTGCTCAGAGGCACAGATCATTCCGTTATCAAATGTTTTAGAAACGATCAAGTCGTTCACTGCTCGTTTGATTTTTGCTGTTTTTTCAATATAAGCTGGCACATTACCTGGTCCAACACCTAAAGCTGGTTTTCCTGTTGAATAAGCAGATTTAACCATTCCTGCCCCACCAGTAGCTAAAACAATTGCGATCCCTGGATGATTCATCAACATTGAAGTCGCTTCAATCGATGGATGCTCGATCCATTGAATACAATTTTCGGGTGCGCCTGCTGCGACCGCTGCATCACGAACAACACGGGCTGCTTCAGCAGAAGACTTTTGAGCACTTGGATGGAATGCAAAAACGATTGGGTTTCTTGTTTTCAATGCAATCATTGATTTAAAAATTGTCGTTGATGTTGGGTTAGTTGTTGGTGTTACCCCACAAACTACACCGACTGGTTCAGCAATTTCAATCAATCCTTTTTGAACATCTTCATTGATCACACCAACTGTTTTATCGTGCTTGATGTTATTCCAAATATATTCAGAAGCATACATATTTTTGATCGCTTTATCTTCATAGATCCCACGGCCAGTTTCTTCAACTGCCATTTTAGCTAACGGCATATGTTGATCAAGCGCAGCCATTGCCATTTCATGCACAATATGATCTACTTTTTCTTGATCAAAGTTTTCCATCTCTTTTAATGCGACATTTGCTTTCGTTGCTAATTCATCAATCATTCCTTGAACATCAATTGTTTTTGGTTGTTCTTTCTCCATTACTTTAGCCATTGTCTTCCTCCTAATGGGTCACGGTTGTTTGTTAATTAATTCACATTATTATCATACAACAAACGTTTTGAGATGTAAACCTTTATTGTGATTTTTTTCACAGTTTTTTTAAATTTGCTTAAACCCTTTATTTATCAACTTTTTTATTTGCAACCCCAATTAACTAAAATATTTTATTCAACAAACCATTTATTCAAAATTTAACAAAGTCAGCTTTTTACGAGAATCATAACCACCCGTGTGAACGGGTGGTTTGTTCTGCGGCTGAACGCCTCTTTTACCGGTCTAAGTCTAAAAGACTTACCGAATCGGTTCCCTCTTGCACCACATTTACTCGCTGCTTCTCAAAGAAGCTCTTAGTGCTTCTTACGATTAAACAGATCAACTTCTTCAAACAATGTAAGCTGATCTACTACGTGGTCTTCTCGTAATTGATTACGAATATTATTCTGCGATTTTTTTCTTGTTTCGTCTTACTGTGTCCACATAATATCCTCTACACCAAAACTTTCTATTTTCATAACGATATTTGAGTTCTACATGTCTATCAAAAATCATTAAACTACTTTTTCCTTTTAAGTCACCTAAAAATTGAGAGACACTTATTTTTGGTGGGATACTGACTAACATATGTATATGATCTGGACAAGCATTTGCTTCTAAAATCTCAACGCCCTTTCTTTCACATAGTTCACGTATAATCTCTCCTATACTTGTTTTATATTTGCCATAAATGATTTGGCAGCGATATTTTGGAGCGAATATTATATGATACTTATATTTCCAAACAGTGTGTGATAAACTTTCTGTAGCCTTTTTCATAAAAAGGTACCTCCTAAATTTTTTGATGTGGTGGTCGGGAAACCTACTTCCTCTTATCAGTTTAGGAGGCTTTTTTATACCTCGCTGGAATAGCAGGTGGTTTTTAAAACACAAAAAAAGAGCCTGAGACACCGTCTCAGACTCAACTACTAAACTTTACCTATTTGTTTTCTTTACTAGCTTCAGATGTTTCAACAGTTTCAGTAGTTTCTTCTTTCACTTCTACTGTTTCAGCAACTTTTGGTTCTGGTTTTTCTACCGTTTTTACTGTCGAATCATTGGTTACGACAGTTCCAGGTTTAACCGTTTTGATGGCTGCTCGATCGTACTCTAGAAAAATCCCTTCACAATCTAAAACGACTGTGCGTTTTTCATTGTCGATCTCTGAAACAACACCATGTAATCCGCCGATCGTAACTACTTCATCGCCTGATTTCATACTGTCTAGTAAATTTTGTCGTTCTTGTTGTTGTTTCTTTTGTGAACGTGACATAAAATACCACATTGCTAAAAGAGCAACGAACATGACTAACATTGGTAATGATCCCATTTTTTTCACCTCACTAACATGTATCTACACACTCAACTTTAGCAGAAAAAGGCGTGAGACACTAGTTTTTTACATAAATTTAGTGAAAAAGATTAGAAACTTTTGGCATTCTCTTTATTAAACCCATATTCCTCAAAAAAGGCTGCTCGAAATTCTAATAAATGGTCATCCATGATTGCTTGACGCACTTGTTTCATCAAATTTAATAAGAAGTACAAGTTATGGTAAGACGTTAACCGTATCCCAAATGTTTCATCACATTTGATCAAATGACGGATATACGCACGTGTATAATTTTTACATGTGTAGCAGTCACATTTCTCATCGATCGGACGGAAGTCATGCGCATATTGTGCATTTTTCACGACCAAGCGTCCCTGTGAAGTCATACAAGTACCATTTCTTGCGATACGTGTAGGCAAGACACAGTCAAACATATCGACTCCTCTAATCACGCCATCAATCAATGAATCTGCTGCACCAACACCCATTAAATAACGCGGTTTATCCTCAGGGATCAATGGTGTTGTAAACTCTAACACACGATTCATTTCTGATTTAGGTTCGCCAACAGACAATCCACCGATCGAATAGCCCGGGAAGTCCATTGAGATCAAATCTTTTGCACTTTGACGACGTAAATCTTCAAACCCAGCTCCTTGAATAATACCAAATAACCCTTGACGATCAGGATTCAGATGGGCTTTTAAGCCTCGCTCAGCCCACCGTGAGGTCCGTTCCACTGATTTTTTGACATAATCATAGCTTTCATCAAAAGGTGGACATTCATCGAAGCTCATCATGATGTCTGATCCTAATTTATTTTGGATATTAATTGCTTTTTCTGGTGATAAAAACATCCGTGAACCATTTAAATGATTTTTAAAATGGACGCCTTCTTCTTCGATATTACGCATATTGCTTAGGGAGAACACTTGAAAACCACCTGAATCTGTCAAAATCGGTTGATCCCAATTCATGAATTTGTGTAATCCGCCAGCTTCTTCCACTAAGTCTTCTCCAGGACGTAACCATAAGTGATAGGTATTGCTTAAAATAACACCAGCACCCATTGCCTTTAATTCTTCTGGTGACATTGTTTTAACGGTTGCTAAGGTTCCAACCGGCATAAACATAGGCGTGGGAAACGTCCCATGAGGGGTAATCAATTCACCAAGACGGGCACCTGTGTGTTTTTCTTTTTTGATTAAACGATAACGAATGGCAGGTTGTGACATTCAATTCCCTACTTTCTCTATAATAATCACATTGACAACTCCCACCATCATAATCTTTCTAGGTGTTTTTTGCAAGACTTCTTCGATCCACCTCCTTTCATTTATCCTTCTTTTAAAAAAAACTTTGATAATAAGAAAAAGTTCAAAAGAGCAAAAATACGGCTTCTTTGTTATACTTGTTTCATTAATAAAAAGGAGGGAAACTAATGTTATCTTCAAAAGAGCTGAAACAACAAGCAAAAGACAGTTTAAAAGGACGCTGGGGACAAGCGGTTCTGTTGCAAAGTTTTAAATCTACTATCAGATAAGGTAGAATAATAGAAAA
>ERZ1034962.112-NODE-112-length-47370-cov-19.067653_pt1 | contig 47370 bp, 63 predicted proteins | sample MGYA00520696_ERZ1034962 | MGnify/ENA primary metagenome ERZ1034962 (study PRJEB33766, sample SAMN09781770) | gut metagenome | biome: gut microbiome | host: Homo sapiens | place: Madagascar | study: EMG produced TPA metagenomics assembly of the PRJNA485056 data...
GATACGGTGTATATACTACGCCGAACATTTGATGGGGCTGATGTTGTAGGAGAGGCAGAACTGTGGTGGGACGATATTCCGCAACTCGGTAAGACCGTATTCATGACCCGCGAGGAGGCAGAGAAAGCATTGGAGGCGATGAAGAATGGCAACGGTTAAGTGTGCGCTGGGCAAGAGAGGGCGTCCGTCCCACGAGTGGAATGACGGCAAGAAAGACCGCATCTACTGCCTCAGATGGGTTGACCCCATGACGGATGCCCCATTGCCGGAGTGCGTAGCTTGTCCTGATTTCGTGGACAAGGCACAGGATGACTTAGAAGCGTTTTATGGGAGGGAGGAAAGAACATGACGAAGCGTTTTTGTGATCTTTGCGGAAAAGAAATACACAATCTTCAGGAAACTTATAGGGTCTGCGTGGAGAGCAACGCAAGCATCTACGACAGCAACCCGGACATAGTGAATGTCATAGTGGATGTGGGGGAAATATGCCCTGCCTGCGCGAAGCGTATCCACCAGACTGTGCAAGAGCTGAAACAGGAGGGCTGACAATGACACTAACTGAGATGTTTACAATTTGTGATTCGTGCGTATATGCGCCATGTCTTTGTGGGAATGACCCTGAGAACTGCGTGGCGTATGTGAGGAGGACTTCTGACAATGGCTGAATACATTGAGCGCAGCGCGGCGATTGAAGCCGCAAAGCACGCGTGGGCAAAAGGGCTTGAGCCGTCGCAGTATATTGAGGCCCTGCCTGCCGCCGACGTGGCCCCGGTGGTGCATGGAGCGTGGCAAGTAACAGACAGATTTAAGGCCTGCAGCGTATGCGGATATGCTTTTGCTCGATTATTGCCAGACAAATACTGCCCCCACTGCGGGGCCAAGATGGACGGAGGTGCTGACCATGAGGCTGATTGATGCGGACACAATCCTGAAAGCAGACGAAAATTCCGATAAAGCGCTTGTTTTGGGAAGCGGGAAAGCTTTGGAGATAGCTTATGCCTTGCTAAAAAAGAAGGTGGCAGACGCCCCCACCGTGGATGCCGTGCCGGTGACGCGGTGCGAGGGCTGCAAGCATTTGCGCGTGTGGAACCGAAAAGATATATACGCATTTTGCCCAAAAACAAACATCGTGTTTTTGCCATTTGATAAGGACACAAGGACATTCTTTTGCAGCTACGGCGAGAGGAAGGACGGAGGGACTGAATGAAACTGAAAGACTGGCTGATGATAGTCTTTTGGACGCTGGTTATAGCCGCTGCCATTGCGTTTATCGTGTTTTATTTCAAAAGCATTTTGACCGCCGACATTCCACTGTGGCTGAAACTGTACTTGCTAAGGGGGAAGTAAGATGGCTAAACAATCTGGGTACTTGCAACGGTGGGAGAACGAGACCAACCGGCTGCTTCAGGCAACGATGGTTATAACCTCGCAATATGACATTGATACATTGCAAATCGCAATCCACCAGTCGGAGGGCTGGGGATATGACCGCATTATGAGGCTCACCGAAGCATGGGCAGAGGTGAGAAAAGAATACAGGCCGGCGCTGGACTACAAAAACCCGGCGGCGGACGTGTGCCAGGAGCACATGGACCGGGTGCTGAAAGAGATCATCCGGGATAAGGCGGAGCTGATTCCGCACGCTGAGCGGTACAAAGATTTGAAAAAAGTGACGTATGGAGGACGGGAATGAAGATCGGGCAGACGGTAGAGGCGAAGTTCAAGACGCTGCCGGTGGAGCGGGCGAAAAGTGAGCGGTCAAGCGTGGAGCTGTGCCCGATGCGGACGGGGCGGGTGACATGGGTACACCCCAAGGGACGGTTTATCACCGTGACGACCAAAACCCTTGGCGGGTACGTGACGGAGAACTTTTTGCCCGGAGAGGTCCGGGCAGTCTGAGAAAGGGGGCGGAGGACATGGCAGAGACGCTTGTAAATTTTGTGATCCTGCTTGTAGTGGTGGGCTTTGCGGTCTATGAGGCGAGCAGCGGAAATATTGCCATGACGGTATACGCCTGCACGCTGCTGACGCTGTTTTCTTTGCTTTGGAAGATGGAAAGCATTGAACGGCATCTGAAACGGCTTTGCGAATTGCTGGAAGGGGAGGGGGACGATGGAGAGGAATGAGGACCGCAAGGAACTGCCGGTCTACGCGGTACGGCTGCGGGAATTGCGGCGGGCAAGAGGCATGAGCAGCCGCCGGGTATCGGAATACTGCGGTATGAGCCACGGCATGGTAGGATTTTACGAAAGCGGCATGAAGGAACCGAAGGCCACGGCCCTGATTACGCTGGCGGATTTTTACGGCGTGAGCGTGGATTACATCCTGGGCTTGGAGCCGGAATAAAAATTTTTTCAAGTGGCTACTAAAGTTTACCAAATCGGGAAAATCTTGTGAAATAATAGAGAGTGAGAAGAATTAAGTTTCTTTTCACTCTCTGTTTTTTTAGGGGAAGGAGGCCGCGGATGGAACTGGAACCGATGGATACAGCGGAACTGACTGCACAGCAGGAACGCTATGACGCCATTGCCCGTGCCACGAGCGACAGCCTTGCCCTTTTTTACTGCTGCATTGAATTTGACCGGCCCTTTGATATGCTGGCGGTTCCAAAGGAACCGGACGTGGGCGAGAAGTGGGTCGCCTATCTGGACAACCTGCGGCTGAAGAAGCTGGACACACGGCGGGGAGAACCCCTTGGCTTTCTGGACGGGCTGACGGACATTACCAAGATTTTTGGCGAGGGGCTGACCGCCGGGGAGTTTACCAAGGCGGTGGGCAATGAAAAGTCAGCCCGGAACCGGAAGGTGGGGACGGCACAGCAGCGGAAGAACTGGGGTGAGAACTCCGCAAAGAACCCCTACACCTCTGAGGACTATGACGAACTGGATCGCATTTACGAGGCACTGTCCAGCGACCTAATGGCAGCGGGCGGCGTAAGCGTGAAGCAGGAGTTCATTCTGCGGGACTGCGCGAAGATGACGCTGGATCGGGACAAGATGCGGGCCATCGGCCAATATGACAAGGCGGCTAAGCTGAACAAGATGGTTCAGGATAACCTGTCCAGCGAGGGACTGCGGAAAAAGGACGCAAAGCCCATTGACGATCTGCGGATCGACAGTCTGGTGGAAGCACTGGAAAAGAAAGGACTTTTGAAAAACGGGAAGCAATGCGACCCGGACGAGATGTTCCGCATTTTGTTTGGGCGATCCTGCAAATACCCCTACACCATGGACGCGGCGGAGCAAATGATTTTAATTAACGAAAACCGGATGCGGCAGAACGAGGGGCGGCCTGAGCTGACTACCCTGCCGCCGGAGATGCGGCTGCGGGACGATTTGGGCGAGTTCGCGGAGGAACCCAATGATCAGGAAAAGGAGGCATACCAGCAGCTTGGACTGGTGAAAATGCCTCCAGCGAAGAAAAAGCGGTAAGGAGGAACCATGGCGCGGCGGGCTGGAAAGGCATGGACAAGTTCACAGGGCTGGGTCAGCGTGAAGCCAACAGCGGAGCGGGACTACACGAACTATGAGGATGCCTGGTGGGCCTTCCTAATCTGGACATTTCGGTGGTTCCCGGACAAGTTGTTAGATATTTGCCGTGGTGAGAACGCGGACTACGCGCGAGACGAGATTTTGCAAAGGGTTATGGAGCGGGTGTACGCAAGAAAATCCAGCGTGGCTTTTACGGGAACCAGAGGCATTACAAAAACCTATTCCAAGATGAAATACGAAATGGTAAACGGTGTTGTATGGCCGGCCACACAGGTTGCATATTTTGGTCCAAGCTACAAGCAGATGGCCAGCATCGGCAGCAAAACGTTTCGCCAAATTGAAAAAGACTTTCCGACGCTGGCAGCGCATTGGAGGGTCACGGCGGAGAGCAAGGACGATTTCAAGATCGAGACGGACTGTGGCAGTGCCTTTTACATCTCCGCAATGCGCGGCGACAACATACACGCGGTTACGGCGGAGGAATTTGCCCAAGAGGATGGAGAACCCTTTGACCACGAGGCATACGGGACGATTGTGATGCCAGCGGTGCGTCTGTTGCACAACGTCAACGGAGAAGCGGACCCGAATTTTGTCGCGTACAAGGATCACTCCATCACCAGCGCTGGACGCAAGCAGAACCCGGCGTTTCAGGCCCGGTGCGACGCCATGAAGGCCATGACTGCCGGCGAGAGCGCGTTTGCTATGGATATTTCGTGGGAATGTGTTGTACTTCAGCAAATGCGTCCATATTCATGGGTACTGAAACAGCGAAAAAAACTGACGGCGGAAAAGTGGATGAGGGAGATGGAGAGCCGGTACACCGGCGCGGACGAGTTCCCCGTGCTTTCCGACGAGGTGCTGACGGATTCCCAGCGGTTGCTGGTGATGGAGACGGAGCACTGCTGCAAGGACCCGCACCCCAAGCTGGACCCGGAGGAAGTTATTTACATTGTGGGCTATGACGTTTCCTACGAGGATTCGGCAAAGAACGCCAAATGCGCCTGCGTGGTGATAAAGCTGACGCGGCAGCGGGAATACCTGAAACGGGACCGCTTTTTGAAGCAGCTGGTCTACATTGACGATTGGCCCCCGCCGGACCAGAGCAAGGCCCAGGCACGGCGGGTGAAGGCCATTTGGAACCGATTCTGCTATGACGGTAGCCAAACCTACATCGCCATCGACTCTTGGCAGTATGGCCGGGGCGTTTTAGAGGACTTGATGACCGATTTGGGAGACGGCCTTCCGCCCTTGTGCGTGAAGAACCACGCAGCCTATGCGGCGGCGGAGCTGCCGGGGGCCATTCCGGTGATCTACCCCATCAAGGCAGGCGGCACCGGCGTGACGGACCCGGACTTTGAAATGCTGAAATACGCGCAGACGGAGTTTGAACACCACAACGTTGAACTTCTGACGCTGAACGCCAACGAGGGCGTGGAGGCGTATAAGCGCGCCCACCGCATCCGGGACGATGACCGGGACTACCAGTTCGCACAGCCCTACCAGAAGTGCCGGGAGCTGTCCGGCCAGATACAGAACCTGAAGCTGGTGCCCAGCGGGGCGGGAATGAGCGAGAAGCGCATTTCCAAGGCCATTCAGCGCGATAGCTGGTCCGCCACGAAATATGCCCTGCGGCTGGCCCAGCTGATCGAGCGAGAGGAACTGCTGACGGAGATCCACGGAAAGAACAAGAGTGACTGGGCGTCGGCGCTGGATCGGTTCAAGGAAAACAAAGTGGCTCCGCCTATCAGTACCGGAAGCAGCGGACGGCTGGTGACAGCGCGGCGGGGAGGCCGGAGGTTTTGACAATGGCTCAACGGAAGAAACGATACCGATTGTACGCCATGGGGCGGACCCGGAAAACGGAAGAGATCGCGTATGACACCCAATTTTACCGGATCTGCGCAGGATACATTCTGCTGTATCTCACCGGACGGAAGAAGCCGGAGGGCGCAGTGGAGGTGGCCGGGGCAGACTTGGACCGGCTGACAGACGGGGACCGCCTGTGGCTGGCGGACTGCAACACCATGATCCTGGCAGAAGCGGCGGCCAAAGCGGGCGTAACGCCGGAAGCAGCGGAGAAACAATGGGTCAGCACTCTGGACCGGCTGGAATGGGAATTGCAGAAGGAGCGGGAACGCATGAAGGGAGGCGGGGAGCATGGACCTGCAAACTGAATTGAGGTCGGTGCAGTTCGCCTCGTACCCGAAGATATTCGGAAGGCTGCGGGAACTGGCGGCACAGTACGGCGATTTGCCCATGGACGCCGTAAGCGGCGCGTTTATGCGGGCGGCCAGCAACACCTACACCCGGAATAACCCCTACATTCAGAACCGCCGTGTAAAGGCCATTTCCTCGCTTCCGGTGAATTACAGCAAGGACAAGGTGGCGGAGATGCTCACCGCACCGGACGGCAATGAACAGGGCCTGCGGCAGGTGGCCCACGCGCTGGAATGGACGGCGTATCCCCTGTTTCACACCCGAAAGGTGTACACGGAAATGCTGACCTACCACAGCTATGTGGCCCCGGAGTATGTGACGGAGGAGGAAGCAAAGCGGGAGGACTTTCTGCGGGAATGGCAGCTTTTGGACAAGCTGCGGAAAACGCTGGACCCCAAGACCACGGCCCATGAGATCGCGGGGCAGGTCTTGCAGGAGGGGAAGGTTTTCTACTATCCCCGGATCAGCGTGGACAAGCCCCACAACAAGGTAAACCACGCCTTTTTACAGCAGCTCCCCAGCGACTGGGTAAAGATTGTGGGATTTAACAACGTGTCGAAATACACGGTGGCGATGAACCTGATGTACTTTATGCAGCCGGGGACGGACCCGTTACAGTTCGGAGACCTGCTGCTGCCCTATCTGGATGACTTCTACGCATCGGCGGAGCGGGCACCGGAGGGCACGGGAAAGCGGGTGATCTTCGCGGCGCGGGACCGGGTGGACCTGAACGTGCTGGAACAGCGGAGGAAGCAGACCGGAGGCCGCTTGGCGGGAGACCCGGAGGTATACTCCCAGAACGGGCGGTGGTTTTATTGGGTGACACTGCCGGTGGACAAGATTTTCACCTTTGAGGCAGACGATGTATCCCGGAACGCCATTTCCCCGCTGGCGGGGCTGTATCTCTCTCTGGTGCAGATGGCGCAGTACGAGCAGATCCAACTGGAACTGGTGCAGAACCCCCTGATCGCCCTGTTTACCGGCGAGATCCCCTACAAGGATAAGTCCGAAATTACAAGCACAGAGGACGATTACCGGCTTTCCGACGCGGGACGGCGGCTGTTTGAGTACCTGTGGTATCAGATGCTGACAGAGAGCAACACCAGCGGGATCGGCTGGTTCACGGCCCCTGTGGAAAACATCAAAATGCACCAGCTGGCAGAAGCACCCAGCGCCACCAAGATTTCCGCAGCCGGGTACAGTTACGCCATGAACAAGGCAGGGCTGTCCGCCATTGTACCCACCACGGAGGACCCCAAGGCAGGCATTGCACAAATCTCCCTGCAAATCGAAGGGAAGTTTGCGGAGTGCGTATACCGGGGCTACGAACGGATGATGGCCGCCATTATGGACAAGCTGAATCTGAAATATTCGTGGCGGTTCTCGCTCTTTGGAACCCTCTCTACCGAGGAGAAGCGGATGGAGGAGGCCAAGCAGGGCATGACCCTCGGCATCCTGCCCCAGACTATCATCTACATGGCCATGAACGGTCTTTCCCTGCTGGACGATCTGAGCATTTCCAACGCCATCAAGGCAAGCGGCATCATGGATAAGCGGCTGCCGCTGGTGACAAGCTACAATGCCAAGCAGTCCGAAAGCGGACTGCCACCCCAGGCGGCCCACGATCTGAACCCCGGCGGGAGACCCAAAGGGGACGGCACCGTGACCAGCGAGGGGCAGGAAGCGGACATCGACACCTATGGCGGATAGCCGAAGAAAAAGTGAACAGGGCACCCCGCTCTAAGCGGTGAGCGGGAGGAGCAAAGCGTTGCTGACGCCGGAATGACCGGCGTGGGCAGCGCTTTTTTACATCTTGAGAGGAGGAAACCACATGGCAAAGCTGCGGGACATTTACCACTACGAAAATCCCCGCTTTTCCCCGCTGCGGGACGCGGCGAGGCGGGCCACGGCGGCATACCAGAACGCCGCACGGGGGCTGGACACGCTGAAAGAGTGGGTTCTGGTGGAGTTTGGACTGGTACACACGGCGGACGCCATTCACCGTCTGGCCCACGAACAGCCCAAACGGTTTGACGAGATCGGAGACATTCTCCACCAGCGGCACCTGATGCAGGAATACCCGGAGACCCCGGAATACCGGGAGCGGCCGGAGGACATGGACGGCGTTTTCGGAGAGGTGATCCGGCTGCTGGAGGACATTGAAAACGCCTTGAAGGACTGCGTGGCCGCCAGCGAGAAAACGGAGCTGTATCCGCTGGCAAGGGAATTTGAAAACCTTCAGATGGAGAACAGCAAAAGCTACGAGACCATGCTCTACGCATGGCAGATGTATGACAAGACCGACGGCAGCGCCACCAGCTATGACAACTGGGTGGAAAAGCTGTTTGACGGAGAGGAGGCGTGACCATGCCGTTTCGGACGAGAGGAACCCCGCCGGAGCACGTAAAAATGTCCGGCGAGCTGAGGGTCATGCAGCGGCTTAACGAATACGAGTTCGGCGTGGAGCTGTGGGTCATGCGCTCCGGGCTGAATGAGAATCATTGGGATTTCCGCAATATGCGGGAGCACTACCTGACGTTTGTGGGCCAGCCCATCCTGTGTGCCTATGTGGGCCGCAAGGTGGGAGACGGACACAACATGAGAGAGGTGCGAGACCCCTACACCGGCGAAAAAAGCTACACGTTCATGGACGGAACGGCGGAGCGCATTGTAGGGACCCTATCCGACGATCCCAAGGACTTTTCCATTGTGGAAGAGGGCGGAAACGAATGGCTCCGGGCAAAGGGCCGGTTATTTCAGTTTTACGCACCGGAATTGGTGGACTACATTCTGCGGACAGGGCGCATGGATGTATCCGCCGAAACCGATACGAAAAAGTCCCACATGGAGGGCAAGACCGAGGTCATTACGGATTGGGCAGGTCTTGGCGTAACCGTGTTGGGAGACGATGTGCCGCCGGCAATTCCGGGGGCGCGGATCAAGGCGCTGAGTGCCATGCAGGAAGAGTTTAAGACATTAAAACTGCGGGCGGCGTCTCTGGACCCCGGAAAGGGAAGCAACGAAACAAACAAGAGAAAAGGAGTGAACATCATGAGCAAGAAGGCAATGGAGGCCATGTCCGAAAAGTTCAAGGGCTACCGCGTGGTCGCTCTGAGCGAGGACGGGATGCACGTTGGCCTCGTGGACTCTGCCGGCAGCGCTTATACCTACGCCTTTAACGCGGAGGATAACGGCGCCGTGGTGGAGAGCCGCATCAAGCCCGCTTACCTCACGGCAGCCTTTCCCTTTGGCGAGGGTGTGAACGCCATGGCAGAGGTGAGCGACATCGTGGACTATGCCTGCGCCGCAAAGGGGCAGCAGGCGGAGGACGTGAAGGCACTGCAGACGCGTCTGGACGAGGCGGAGGAGAAGATCCGCACCATGGAAGCCGCCGAGCATGAGCGCCGGGTCGAAGCCGTGAAGGAAGCCGTGAACGGGGCCTTGGAGGACATCCGGGCCTGCGCCGTGGAAGGCGACGCCGACATGACCGAGACCGCCAAGGGCCTGTGTGACCGGGCAGAGGAGTTCGCAGCCATGGAGACCGACGGGAAGTTCTGCGGCGCTGACCGCGCCGTGCTGGACCTGATGGCCGCACACGGCAAGGCACAGACCGAGAAGCGCAAGAAGGAAATGGCCGCCAAGCAGCATTCCTTTGCATGGAACAACCCCAAGACCAACAGCGGCGAGGGCGGCGGCATTGAAGAGATGCTGAGCCGCATGAACGGCTGAGATACGAGAGGAGAGTGAATCACAATGGCATACATTGAAAAGACTGCGTTTTGGCCCCGCGTGACCAACCGCGTATTCGACGAGACCCTGAACATCACCGGCAAGTTCCAGAACGGCGATAAGGCGGACGAGACCTGCTCCGCCGGGTTTCTGTGCGTGAAGGACGAGCTGATGGACTGCGAGGGCTATGTGGGCGTTGGACCCACCGATGCCGCCGTGACCATCAAGAACAGCAACAGCTGGAACATGAAGGCCACCGGAGCCGCCGTGAAGAGCGAGGGCGACGGCATTTACGCCTGCAACCCCTATGACGTGAACATGGTTCAGGACCCCGCCACCGGCAACCTCTACAAGGTGGGCGCCAACACGCTGGGCCTGCCCGCTCCCAAGGGCTATCCCGTCACCTTCACCAAGATCGTGTTCGACGGGAACAAGATTTACCGGTTCGGCATCGGCAACCTGTCCACCGCTCTGGGGGCCAACAAGTTCCTGACCATTGCCAACGGTCTGCTGGTTCCCGCCACCGCCGCTCCCACCGACGTGGGGACTCCGTACTTCAAGGTTCTGCCCACCGGCGGCACCTTTACCGAGGGCGCACAGAGCGCATTTGAGTTCGTGGACGTGCTGGCCTGCAAGGTTGACGCGGCAGCGGGCTGAGAAACGAGAGGAGAGTGACAACAATGGCAATCAAACTGAACAGCATCAATCCTGCTGTGTATGACAGCGCCGCCAAGGAGTTCAGCAATGCGGAACGTGAGCGGGCCGACATCGTGACCTGCGGCCGTCTGCTGATGCGTGAGCGTCTGGGCCGGGATGAGCGCGCCCTGCGGATCATGACCAAGCAGCCCGACGATTTCACCGCCATGCTGGCGGACGGCGAGGGACAAAACAGTTACAGTGTGACCAACCGCAACCTTCAGAAGAACCTGCTGCTTTTCTGCGCCAAGCGGGTGTGCGCCCTGAGCGGTGAGATTCCCCCCGCTGATCTGGACGAGTTCCGCCGCAACCAGCGCAAGTTCATGAGCGACAGCCTGTACCTCAAGACTCTGGCCGGGATCGTCACGGAGATCGTGACCCCCATGCTGCCCACCGTCATGAGTTCCGGGCTGGGCTGGCTGGCCGAGATGACCACCGTGCCCATCGGCCAGACCAAGGAACTGGACATCATGTCCAACGACATCTTCCTCTTTGAGGATGACAGCTGGGGCGCCTCCCGCTCCAAGCCCGCCAACACCCTCTACAACAAGAGCGTGACCCTGAACCCCCGTCTGCGCACCGCGCGGGTGAGCATGAAGTGGTATCAGCTGGTGGGCAACGATGCCGACATGGGCCGGTTCTTCAACGCTCTGGCCGCCGGTATGTACTCCAAGATCACCGCTCTGTGGATCAACACCCTGACCAAGATGACCGCCAACTCCGCCTATGTGCCTGCCAACATGACCTTCACCAACACCTCCGCCAACTGGGTCACTGCCGGTGAGCGGGTGAGCGTGGTGAACGGGACCCGCTACCGGAACGTGATGGCCCTTGGCCGTCCCTCCGCACTGACCAAGGCGCTGCCCAGCGGTGTGGTGAACGCCTCCACCGTGAATCTGGATGCCGCCCTGTCCACCATGCTGGGCGTGGATTGGACTCGCTACGGCTTCCTGGGCGAGTACATGGGCATGAACCTGATGCCCATTGATACTGCTATTGTCCCCGGCACCCAGAATACCACCGTTGTGGATATTGTGCCCGCCGACAAGATTTGGCTGGTGCCCGCCGGTGGCTACAAGCCCGTCTACATTGGCATGGAGGAGGGCACGCCCATTCAGTTGGAGATCCGTCCCGACACCGCTGCAGACATGAGTTTGGATGTGGTTGTCTCCATGTCTATCGATTGTGTCCCCGTGTTGGCGTCCCGTATGGCCGTCATCAACGCGTAAGCAACCCAAGCGGGAGGGAGGAAACCCTCTCTCCCGCAGATATGGTGCGAAGCCTGCATGAGGGCAGAGCACCACGGAAAATACATCATCTTTTATCTGAAAGGAGCGGACAAAGATGGCAAAAGAGAAACGGACGGCCGCAGATGTGGCGGCGGGGATCGAAGCCCAGGAGCTGGAAGCAGCCGACCAGCCCTTGCGGGAACAGACAAAGGCTGCGCCCGTGGCAGAGCAGAAAGCACCTGCGGCGGAAAAGGAACCCGAAAAGCTCTATACAGCCGCTGAGGTAGCGGAGATCGCCAAACAGGCGGCGGCGGAGGCCGTTGCAAAGGCCATGGCGGAGGTCAAACCCCAAGTGGTTCAGGTGATGGCGGACACGGAAAAAGTGACGCTCCGCTGGTGCGCTCCGGTGGCGGACGACAATCTGGCTGTATTCGGCCCCAACGGGATGTACGGCACCGTGACCGGGAAGAACGGCACCGTGATGGTGCCCAAGAGCGAGTGGAGCCGGTTCTATGATGAGACGGCAAGACGGCTCATTGAGCGGCGCTGGCTGGTGGTGCTGAACGGCATGACGGATGACGAGCGGCAGGTGTACCACTGCGCATACCGCAAAGGCGAGGTTCTGGACGAGACGGCGTTCCGCTGCGCCGTGACCATGGGGGACAAGCTGCTGGACATCTTCGACGATCTCTGCACGGAGCATCAGGAGATGGTGGCCAAGGCTTATTATGACGCATGGGAGCGGGGCGAGGTCAGCGCTGACAGCCGGGAGCTGCTGAAGAAACTGAACGCAAAGAACAAGGCCCGGTATGCCGAAGAACCCAAGGAGGACCCCCGGCGGAAGGGAATGTTCCGCCCGGTGCTGGACGCACTGAACAGCGCGGAGGCAGCGGAAGAGGACTAAAGGCAAAAGGAGGAATTAGACATGGATATTTCTGGATTTGGCATTGCCAGCGTGGCGGTAATCACGGTGATTTGCTACCTGATCGGCATGGCTGTGAAGGCCACCGCCATTGAGAACAAGTGGATTCCCATTGTTGTGGGCGTATCCGGCGGCGTTCTGGGCGTGGTGGGGATGCTGATTATGGCAGACTTCCCTGCAACGGACTATCTCACCGCCGTGGCAGTGGGCATTGTAAGCGGTCTGGCCAGCACCGGCGTGAATCAGATCGCGAAACAGATGAGTAATTAAAATTGCGCTCCCCGCAGGGGGACATTCCCGTGTCATGGACGTGGGGCGCATTCTTTTCTGGAAAAGAACCCGCCCCACACCCCGGAAGAAAAGCACCAGGGCGTTCCGACTTCGCCCTGGACCCCCAACGGCACAAAGGGCGAGGGCTGCGGCCCTCTCCCTTTGGAAACCCTCTCCCATAGGACGGGGCGAGGACAAGGGGGACATAGATAGGATCAACAACCATTTTTTAATTTGAAAGGAGAACAAATCATGGAAAAGAAGTTTGCGGACATTATCAACGAGGGCAAGAAGAACGGCAAGAAGCTGAGCGAGATCAACGCCGAATTGAAGGCGGCGGGTGCCACCTTCCATTTGGACTACACCATGACTCCCGACGGCCCCCAGACCGGCTGGTCTGAGCAGGAAATGAAGGAGGGCTTCGTCCCCGCTGAGAAGGAGCCGGAGGACGTGAAGCACCTCCACGACTACATGAAGTTCAACCCCGCCAAGGCCAACACCGAGGAGGAGGTCTGGGTACCCGAAGGCCATTACCGCATTACCTTTGACGAGGACGGCCGCCCCACAAAGGCCGTGCGGATCTGATGGTTGATACGTTTGATTGCGCGAGAGCGCAGGTCTACTACAACACGGCAAAGCTGTCCCCGGCGCAGATCAAGGCGAAAACCGGATGCACCCACATCATCAACGGCTACCTGTTTAACAGCAAGTTCCAGCCGGTGGGCTGGACGGTGATTGATGGGAAAGTTATCAGCCGGGACGCCTATCAGGATTGGGGCATTTCCATTGGCAGTGATGGCGCACCGAAAATGTTGACGGACCGGGGAGGATCTTTCCTCTCCGGCGTCCCTCTCCTGAAAGCGGGAGCCAAACTGCGACGGGACCTCACGCCGGACGTGGCCCGGCCTGCCGCCCGGACGGCTGTAGGCTGGATGCCCAACGGCAAGGTGTGCCTTTGGTGCGACAAGGCCAGTCTGACCCGTGAACAGCTTCAGAATAAGCTGCTGGGGTTAGGCGTGACGGATGCGTTGATGATGGACGGCGGCGGCTCCACGCAGGGTATTTTCCCCAAGGGGAAAGTGACCAGTTCCCGTAAGGTGCCCACGCTGCTGCTGTTTTGGGAGCGGAAGGCGGCTACCACAAACCCTACCCCGGCCCCAGTCAATCCGGAGGAACCGGCGCTGGCATGGGGCAAGGCCAAGGGGCTGTTGACGGACAGCAATGCGGGGGAGACAGTGACACGGGCAGAGATGGTTCGTGCATTATACAAAATGAGGTGATGAGCATGGTTGGGATCAACGGATACTCCAAGGCCAAAGACGGAAACAAGCGTCTTTCCGCCCACTTCAAGGTCAAGGAGTTTGCCTGCAGGGACGGCAGCGACGCCGTTCTGGTGGCTCCCCGTTTGGTAATGGTGCTGGAATCCATCCGCACTTATTTCGGTTCCGCTGTGGTGATCAACAGTGGCTACCGGACTCCCCAGTACAACGCCAAGGTGGGCGGCGTGACGGAAAGCCAGCACTGCTACGGCACGGCAGCTGATATTTCCGTGGAAGGACAGAAGCCGGAACAGGTGGCGGCCTATGCCAGACAGCTGATGCCTGACTGGGGCGGCGTGGGGGTTTATGACAGCTTTTGTCATATCGACGTGAGAGAGACCAAGGCTGACTGGACCGGCTGAGAAAACACAAGCAAAAAGCCCCGTGCCGCCGGGAACGCGGCGGCACGGGGCAATATTAAAACAGAACATGACTGTTCCGAAGAAAAACAGACGGGACGGAAAACATATAAAACAGGCCAAAAAGGAGGGACGGCTATGGGAACGAGTTGGAGCGAGATCATTTCGGACCATGCCATGGTTTTTATTGATGACGTGAGGCTGACGGATCAGGCGGCGGAAAGCCCTGCGCGGTTCCTCCGGCGGATGAGCCTGTACATGAAAAACGCGATCCCGGTATTCAACCGTCCCCCTGAGATGGTGGATTACCTAAAGGAGGGGCTGACGGAACCCGCCTACGGGGACAGCGCATGGATCTCCACGGAGGAAAGCCTGACGGCGGAGACCAAGGTGGAAACGGGGATGACCGGCTACGAATTATTCTCCTGCGCACAGCGGGCGGAGCAGCCGGACGGGTCCGTGCTCTTAGTACCGTATGGAGAGGCGGTATATGACCCGGAGACCGGGACCGTGACCTTTCCTCCCCAGATGGACGCGGGATTACAGTACGAAATGGACTTTTACACCGACGGGGCCTTTGCCCATGACCTGACGGCGGAGCAAAAACGGCTGTTGGGATTGTGCGTAGCCTCCGTATGGGACGAGCGGTTTTTCCGCAACTGGCTCGGCGACGCGCCCAAGGATCATGACCGGAGTTTTAACCCGCCTAACGAACCGCAGTACATGGAAAAGGGCAACAAGAAGAAATTGCAAAACCGGGGGCTTCTGAACGAGGAATTGCGGAAGTATGAGCAGGACTGCATATACGCCACGGCGTTCCGCCGGTCGGCACGGCAGATGGAGCTGATCTGAAAGGAGGGGACCACATGGCGGACGCCAAGCACGGCATGAAAAACATTGGACTTTTGGGCGGCGGGAACGGCAGGGCAACCAACGCTCCGGCTCAATACCGGGACCGGAATCGGCAGTATTTTGCGGATGCCACGGCCCGGTTTGTGGAGGAAATGGCTCCTTACGCCACGGACTTTGTGACGGCCCGGATGCAGGGCTTGGTTCCCGGAGACTTCTACCGGTGGAGCACAAAGCGCATCCGGTTCTCCGACACCACCAAGCAAGGCGTCAGCTTTACCCGAAAGACCGATGACCAGAAGGCGTTTCTGGTGGCGGACGCCGGGGTGGACTACATCCCGGAGGGAGCCAAGGTGGAGACCATGGGTTCCTACTGGCTGGTAACAAACCCTTCTAATCTATCCAGCGCAATAGGGACCGGAATCATGCGGCGGTGCAACGCCGTATGGCGGTTTCTGGACTGGTACGGCAACATCCGAGAAGAACCGATCCTTGTGGAAAAGTCACTGGCGCAGGCCACATCCAATGACTTTCAGGAAATGACCCTCATCATGCAGGGATATTTCAACATCATCTGCCAGCGAAACGAAAACACGGAGCAGCTGGACCAGAACAGCCGCCTGATCTTAGGGCGGCGGGCCTACCAGATCACCGGCTACTCCGACGTGACGCAGGAGTTCACCGGGGACGATGAAAGCACACACCTGCTGTATTTCAACGCCAGAATGCAGGAGCCGAACCACGAGATCGACGATTTGGAAGCGAAGGTGGCAGGGGGGAAGAACTTCTCCTGGGCGGTATTTGTCACCGGGGCGCCCCGCATGACGGCGGGAGACTCGGCCCAATTTACCGCAGCCTCCCGGCGGAATGGGGCCGAGGTGGAGACCACGGAGGAACACCCCATCGGCTATATATGGACGTCCAGCGATCCCAATGTAGCCACGGTGGACGGAAAAGGCGTTGTGACCGCCATGGGTGAGGGCACCTGCCAGATCAAGGCGACACTGGAACAGAACCGGGACTGTGCCGGTGAGTTTACAGTGACGGTGGAGGCATCGGCGGCAAAAACACCGGCGGTACGGTTTTTGAATGAGGTTCCCAAGTACATGGCCCCCTACGATGTGGAGACCTTGGAGGCGGCGCTGTTTATTGGCGGCGTTCGACAGGACACGGCGGTGGAGTGGACCTATGAGGGAGCCGCAGAGGGTTCTTACAGCGTGAGTGTCAATGGGAACCGGTTGACAGTAAGGTGCTGGGGGAACAGCCCAAAACCGCTGACGGTAACGGCCAAGTGCGAGGGTGAAAGCGTCAGCGCAGAGATCGAATTGGAGGGCTTGTGAGATGGCAGAGAAGTGTCCATACGCTTACAAGCGGCCCGGAACGGTGAGCTTGCTGTGCGAGATGCAGCCGGGGCAGAAATTCCCCATCTGCGGGCACCAGCATTTGTGCGGCGTGACTGGGCAGTGGGAGAACACACCGCAGGCGGCCTTGTGTCCCCTGCGGGGGATTGACCGTGAGAAATTCCAAAAAATCTGAAAGGAATGACGTATATGGAATGGAAAAAGCTGACGGAGGAAGAGCTGCTGGCAGCCAGAGACTATGTACCCTTGATGGAAAAGGCAGCCTTTGCGGCGGAGTGCGCCGGACGGTGCTTTGACCGGATGGAAGTCCGGGTGGAGGGAGGACAGGTACTCCCCTACTTCAAGGAGAACGTGGAGCGGCGGAGCCGGTATCTTATGGGCGGCTTTGTAAAGCTGTATCTGGGAGAGGACTTTGAACCGGTGGAGGGGGAAACCTACCTCATGTCCGCCGATGACTATGACCGGTGGGCCGGAGGCCACATCTTCAACCAGATCGACCGCATGAAGGGGAAAGGGCCGGAGCTGCGGGACAAAGCCTTTGACCTGCTGGCGGATTACCGTGATCTGGAAAAGATGCTGAAAACGGAGATTTACGGGATGTTGCAAGCCATGAACGACCCGGTGAGCCGGTTTCAGGATCTTGCGGCGCAGAGCATGACGCCGGAGGCGGTGCAAAAGACGCTGGACGATCTGAAGGAGGCCCGGAGCGCCTTTGACGCGGCCTTTCAGCAGCGGAAGGACGGCGCACAATGAACCCGGCCTTCCACAGCCCCACCTATCCATTTGAGAGAGTCCAAAGCGGGTTTCTGACCTTCCGTGGGGCGGAGGAGATCCCCCACAAGCTGTTGACCTATCTGATGGACCTGCCGCTGCCGGACGGCTACGAGCCGGTGGATGACAACACCCGGCCCCGTGTCCGGCTGATAAAATATCTATGGCATGACGGGGCCAAGCCGCTGGGAGAGCGGCTGCCTACGGCCAAGGAAAAGCAGAGCCTTCTTTTTGACGGGAACGAGCCTGTGGTAGACAGCAGTACCCAGCGCCGCAAGCACCCGAAAGGGTATCGCCTTTACGCTCAGAAGTTCTGGGGAGAAGCCCAGACGGAGGCGAAAAGCACAATCAAATGTTATTTGGGCCGCATTTTTTCACAGACGCCCTTTGACGCGCGGATCGGGATCACGTTTGTGATCTCCTGCAACGTGAATCAGGAGACCACCACCAAAACGGAGGCATACGCCCGCTCCTACGATATGGAGCAGTGCATCATCGAAGCGCTGAACGGCGTGAATCTGGCGGGGATCGGCGTGTGCGATTTTTCCCGTACCGCACACGCGGACAACGGAAGCCGACCGGTGTATGACCAAACGGGCACGGTGGTGGGCCGGGAGCTGAAAATGAGCGTACATTGGGCGGAAAGCGAAGCCGCTATGGGGGATACCATTGAGGACTACTAAATTCACAACGGGAGGACAGCCACCATGAACATGGAAGAAGCAGCCGTAAAGATAGAGGGCCACGAGCACGAGATCAAGTCCCTGAAACACCGCATGGCCGATGTGGAGCGGGATCAGCAGGCGCTGCTCAAGCTGACTGCCAGCGTAGAGGTAATGGCGACCAAGCAGGAAGAAATGGGGACCAAGGTGAGCCGGATCGATGAGAAGATGACGGAGATGGAAGGGAAGTCCGCCAAACGGTGGGACAGTCTCGTGGACAAGGTGATCTGGCTGATCGCCGGGGCCTGTATTGCGGCGCTGTTTGCCAGCGCAGGCATTGCCATTTGATTTCAGATATTGGAGAGGATGAATTAAAAGAATGGAACTCTCACGGAATATCAAGCGGGCGGCGGACCGCTACGAACCCGTAGAAACCGCCGGACTGACCCTATGGCCCATCCGGGTATGTGAGCAGGAGGAATTTGAGCGGGCGAGACCCGCCATTGACGTGATCCAGCAGGCGCTCCCTGTGCGCTATGCGGTCATGCCTCTGCTGACAGCCTATTGGGTCATGGATCTGGAAAGCATGGAGCGGGGGGAGGAACCGGTGGGCCTTTTCAACCGGGCACTGGCGTTTTTGGCGCTGGCGCTGCGGCTGGGGGAGGGCCGGAGCCTTTCAGACCGCATCCGCCTGTTTCATGTGAAACTTTCCCTTGAAAATGTAATGGATTTAAAGGGAATATGCTTTACATGGAACGGCGAGGAAGAAATCACCATTACCCCGGTACAATTCCAGAGGCTTCGGGCCATTCTGGCCTATCAGAACGGCATTGAGCTGACGGATGAGGACGCCAACCCGGACCTGTTGGAAGCGGAGGCGGAACTGGCCCGGAGAAACGGGCCGAAGCTGCGCCGGGACCCGGCAAGCCTGCTGTCTGCCGTGGCCCTGTTTACAGGCTGCGAGGAAACGGAGATGGACGAATGGCCCCTGCTGAAGCTGAAACGGCGCCAGGAAGCCATCCAGCGGGCGGCGGATTATCTGATCTGCGGCATTTCGGAGGGCAACGGCGTTAAGTGGAAGGGAGGGAACCCTGTACCCCACCTTTTCTATGACCGGGAGCGGGAGGACGCGGGGGCCATGACCCCGCTGAGCCAATTTACCAACAACAAGGAACAAACTTAAAAGGAGTGTGAACAGACATGATCACTTTTACTGACAAGAGACTCTACCCTAAGGGCATTTGCTCCGCACAACTTCAGGACCCTGTTACCGGCGAGGTTCTGAGCCAGAGCGACAAGTTCTCCACCGGTAACATCCAGTTCTCCGGCAACATCGACCCTCTGCGAGCGGGCCTTGGCAACGGCGTTGCCACGATTGTTGCCAGCGATTCCGATACGCAGGTGAACTTCACCCGCGCGGACTTCGACCTGATGAGCAAGATGATGGCTGTGGGCGGCACCGTGAGCTACAACGCCGTTTCTCCCGTCTGTCAGACGGTGGAGGCCACGGGCACTTCCCTGAAGGCCGACGTGAGTAAGCTGGTGCCTGTGGCCCAGTACGGCTATTCCTCCATTTTCTGCTACGTGCAAGAGGTGGGCGCAGCTTCCTCCTACTCTGTGGGCGGCGTTCCTTATCCCATTGACCCCGCCACCGGCGCCATTACCGGCTTCACCGCTGAGAGCGGCAAGAGCTACAAGGTGTGGTACTTCGCCCGGAAGCCCGCGGCTCAGGTGGGCGTGGTGCGCAGCGCCTTTAATGGCCGCATCGTCCACTTCACCGCGCAGATCGCCGTGTATCAGAACGTGTCCGGCAAGAACAAGGGCACCCGCTGGGGCTGGGCCTACCTGATCGTGCCCCGCCTGTATCTGAACCCCGAAGGGGCCAACACCACCGGCGACCAGTCCAACTACGATACCACCACCATCACCGGCCGCGCCATCAATGAGGACGCCGACGTGATCTCCGCCGAGTGCGACGCCTGCGGCGGCATGGGCACTTCCGCCTACATGGTGCTGGTTCCCGACGAGGAAAGCGATGAGGTAGCGGGGATCGCCGTGATCGGCGGCGTGGTGAGCGTGGCTGCCAGTGGCACTGCCCCCGTAAATGCCAAACTTCTCATGAAGAACGGTGAACTGGTGACACCCTCTCCCGCAAGCCTGCTGAAGTACACCGTGACTGCCGGGACTGCCACCGGGACCACCGTTTCCGCCGACGGCATTGTGACCGCCGGGACTGCGCAGGGCACCGGGAGCATCACCATCCAGTATCCCGCCGAGGGGACTGCCAAGTACACCTCTGTTGCGGTGCTTGAAGTAACGGCTGAGTAAATGAAATTCCCGGCCCCTTAATTGGGGCCGGGAACGAACAAAACTATTTATTGTGGCGAACACCAAATTTGTGGGCGATTGGCTCCGTCAAAGTCCGCTCAACAGACCAGCCGTGGCGGAGCCGGTCTTTTATAACGTGATAGCCAAATCCGGTAACATCTCCCCATTCAGTAACAGACATTGTTTTGCCATTGAATGTTAGATTGTGAATATTTCTGCGGTTTTTCGCTTGCTCGCACATGGGTATCCAATGGCAGTTTTCGGGGCAGTAGTCACCATCGTTGTCAAAACGATCCAGAGTTAAATCGTCTGTATATCCAGAAGAGAACGCCCAATTCTGGAAAGAAGAAAAACTGTTTAACCAATCGGAGCAAACCGAGATCCCACGGCCACCATAGTATTCATACATGGTTCCTTTCGGATTGATGCAACGCTGCTTCATATTGTTCCAAATGTTGTAAAGCCGGGTTCTTCGTCCACCGTGCGTAATATTTGCCGACCGAGAGCGTTCAACATTCAAGCACCCGCAGCTTTTGGTGTGTCCCGATCTGAGATCGTTTGATGTAACCGTAGCGTTATTGCCACAGTCGCAAAGACATTCCCAATAAACTTGCGGAGTTCCGCTTGCGGTGCGAGTTTTAGAACTTCGTCTAAGGACCGTTAAACGCCCATAGCGATTACCAGTTAAATCTATAAATTTAGGCATAAAAACCCTCCGAAACGAAGAAATATTATAACTATATTATATCAAAAAATGCAAAAAAGAGCAACTATTTGCGATAGGAAATAACGTCCCCGGTAGACGGGAAGGCATGGGGATCTCATGCTTTGGCGTATGCTTGGGACCATTTTCGTGAGGTCACGAAAATGATGGAAAGGAGAGGGGATATGAGCGTCTTATCTGAATATTTGAGTGTCATAGCAAGGCTGGAACAGGCCATAGACGAAAGCCTTGAAACAGATGTGGCGAACGCGGTCAAGGAGGAAATGTCCCAAAAGGTGCATGATGAGGTTTATGACGCTTACGCACCACTATACCCTGATTCCAGAAGAGAGGACCGAGGGGGACTTTCCAGCGTGTTCAACTATGACAGCCGTGTAGAAGCGGGGCATTTGCTGATCGTGGAGAACAACACACCAGCACAGCATCCAACGGCACTCCCCTTGACAGAGATCGTGGAAGAAGGTTTGAAAGAATACCGCATGCCATTTGCCCGCCCATTTGTGGAATTAACAGAAAAATCCGTCAACGCGGAAGATGCGTTGACGGAAGGGCTTCATCTCAGAGGTTTTTAGTTTAGGGTGCTCAAATCAAGGGTTCATCCGAAAATTGTTGAAGGATCTCCAAGGCTTCGGCAACCTCTGGGTCCATTTCGATTTCAACTTGCACAGAAGCGGTTTTTTGTGTAGCCTTCTCCGGCTGCATGGCCATGAGCTGCAAAGCGGCTTTCTGACTGGCGTTGAAACCAATGGCGTCCCCGACTGCGGCACCAAAAGACATAGCATTCCAAAAGTCCATAATACAACTCCTTTCCTTTTATTACAGTATAGCGAATAAAAGCCAAGAAAACAAGGCCATTTCGATTGAAAGCAGGTGACAAAGTGGAGATTATTCAGATCAAGGTAGACGTAGCGGGTGCAAAGCAGTCACTTTCCCAGATCCAGCAGGTCGAAAAGGCTGTTGACAGCTTGGCGAAAAAAGGGAAAAACGTAACCGTAGAGATCAATGCGAAGCCACTTAAAGATTTAAAAACTGAGGCCGAAGCAGCGGGGAACGCAGGAACCGTCGCCGCAAAGAAGATTAGCGACGGTATGGGAAGCATTGAAAAAAGTGCGACTGACGCGGGGAAAAGTCTGTCTCAACTGTTCTCGGAAATTACCAAATGGCAGATATTAAACGCTGCCGTGGCATCCACCATTCGAACCTTTACAAACGCGGTGGATACCATGCAGAAGGTAGATGACGAACTCGTTACCGTGCGAAAAGTAACGAGGGCATCTGCCGACGAACTCGCAAAGCTAAAAGAACGGGCCTATGAGACGGCATCGGCCTACGGCGAAGCGGCGGACGAATACCTGAACTCTGTGGCGGCGTTTGCCCGTGCCGGTTACGGCGAACAGGCGGACGCGCTGGCGGAGCTGGCCACCAAGACAAAGCTGGTGGGCGACACCACGGCGGAGACGGCCCAGCAATTCCTGCTGTCCGTGGACGCGGCGTATCAGTACAAGGGCGATATTGACGCCCTGACCAAGGTGCTGGACGGCGCCAACGAGATCGACAACAAGTACGCCACCAGCATTGAAAAGCTGGCGGAAGGCTTGGGGACCGTGGCCCCGGTGGCGGCACAGGCCCATGTGGGGATCGATGAACTGACGGCAGCGATCGGTACGATCACAGCAGTCACACAGCGGAGCGGCAGCGAAGCGGCCCGTGCGTTCCGGGCGCTGGTGCTGAACATCGTGGGGGACACGAAAACCGAGATCGACGAGGGCGTGACGTGGACTACCGGGGAAATCGCCGGGTTAAAGGACGTGATCCGGCAGTACGCCCCGGCTGCGTATGAAGCGGCGAAGGCCACCGGCGAAGTCATTGACCCCATGGAGGCCATCGGGGGCCTTGCCCAGAGCATGAAGGACGGCCTGCTGACCGAACAGAAGCTGATGGAGATGGTCAGCGACATCGGCGGCAAGCTGCGGACGAGCCAACTGCTGGCATTGATCCAGAACTGGGATATGTACCAGTCCATGCTGAAAGACTACGCCAACGCCGTAGGCAGCGCGGACAAGGAAATTTCCAACGCCATGGACAGCTGGACCCGCAAGACAAACATTCTGAAAAACGAATGGACGGAGTTCATCCAAAGCATGGTGAGCACCGACGCCGTTAAGGGCGGGCTGGACGTGCTGATCGGCACAGTGGAAGTCCTGAACACGGACCTTGGCCACGCGGCGGTGACTGCCGGGGCGGTGTCGCTGGGGCTGGTAGGGATTCAAGCGGCGGCAAAGGGTGCGACGGCGGCGTTTACAAAGCTGTCGGCGGCGGGGATCGCCATGAACCCGTGGATTCTTGCCATCGGCGCGACGGTGGCGGCGTTTGGATTCTTGTGGAATGCTACGGAGGATTCAAGAAAGTCCATTGACGAACTGGACACCGACATTTCCGACAACACAGAAAAGTTGGAGGAAAATCGGCGGCGGCTCACCGAGATCAACGAGCTTGGCTGGAACGAAAAACTCCGGAAATTCTGAATGAAAAGGCGGCGTTGGAACAGGAAAACGCCGAACTGGAACGGCAGATTGAAAAACTCAAAGAACTGGAAGCGAGACAGGCCAAGCGCACCCTGAAAAGCGCGGGAGGGTATGTAGGAACCGGGGAAACGGTATATCACCTGACCTCTATGGGGGAGAGCCGGGGCGGCGCGGAGGCGCTGGGTCTCAGCGGGCTGACCTTTAAAAGCTATGCGGAACTAACAGCATACCTGGACCAGTACATTCCGGGAGCGGCGGAAAAGTCCCGGCAGGAATTGGAGGCGCTGGGCGTCCAGTTTGAGGAAACGGAGAAAAAAGCCTATCAGACCGGGGAGACGTATGAGAAATCCCTGATTGAACAGGCGGGCGATCTCTCCAAAAAGCTGAAGGAGAACCAGGGAGACCTTGGAGACCTTCAGAAAGAATACAATTCCGTTACCACGGGACTTGCCCGGTTTGCACAGGCCCATGAGGTATTGGGGGATAAAACCTCTGACGCCAAGGCCGCACTGGACACACTGAACCAAGCGTATGACGCAGCGGCGGATTATGCTGCCACCTACGGCGATGCCGTGGAGGTGACGGGAGCGCAGGCGGAGGCGGTATCAAAGACCTATCCCAAGCTGGCGGATAGCATTGCAAAGGTAGGGGATAAGTACGTTGTGTGCAAGTCTGCCGCACTGAGCGCATCAGACGGACTCATTGCCGCAAACGGGCGCATTTCCAGCAGCGCAAAGACCATGGCCAAGGAGACCCTGACCCAACTTAAAAGCATTGTGGCGGGGTATCAGGAGGTAGCAAGCCTTGCCATGTCGGCGTACAGCGCTGACCAGTCCAGGGAAAATTACGAGAATCTGAAAAACGCCTTTCTTCTGAGTACGAAGGCGCAGGGGGCCATGAACCGCCTGAAAAACGCCATTGCGGAATCGGAGAAGTACGGTTATAACGCCGCCACAGGCATCGAATCGCCTTCCGGGACGAAAAAATCCAGCAAGTCCACCAAGTCCACCAAGGACGCGGAGCTGGAACGGCTGAAAGACATCGTATCCCTGCGGAAGTCGGAACTTTCCCTTATGCAGGAGCGTGGGGACAGCACGGCGGACCAGATTGACAAGATGCGGCAGATCCAGGCGGCGCTCCACGCACAGGCGGAGTATATGCGGCGGATCGGGGCCAGTCAGGCGGACATCAACGCCCTGTCCACGGAGCACTGGAAGATCACCAAGCAGATTCAGGAACTCCAAAAGGATCTTTGGAGCGAACTGGAAGATGCCGTAAACAAAAAGCTGGAAGAAGCGGCGGATGCCCGTGACAAGCAGGTTGACGCCATCGACAAGCAGATCGCGGCGCTGAAGGACGCCAAGCAGGCCGAAGACGAAGCCCTGAAGCTGGAACAGCTGAAGGCGGCGGTGCTGGAAAAGCAGAACGCCTTGCTGGAAGCTCAGAAGGAACGGACGGTGCGGGTATTCAACGCCGCAACCGGACAGTGGGAGTGGGAAGCCAACGCATCGTCCGTGAAGTCCGCACAGGACGCCTATGAAAAAGCCAAGGAGGACTTGGCGGAATATGAGCGGGAGTTGGCCCTTCAGCGGGAAATCGACGAGCTGGAAGCCAAGAAAAAGCTCATCGAGGAAACCTATGACACCCTGAAAGCCGAGTGGAAGCGGATCACGGACAGTTTGCAGGACCCCACCCGGACCATTGACGATATTCTCAGCGACATTGCCAGAAACGGCACACCCAAAATGCGTCAGCAGGTGGAGGAGGTCAACAACCTGCTGGGCAAGCTGAACCAGTACATTGCCGGGGCTATGAATGGGATTATGCTCCCCGGACAGACAATGCTGCCGGGGATGATGGGTGCGGCCGGGGCGACCGGAGGCTACCACTTCGACTACACGAAGAATCCGGGTGGCGGCTGGACGCAGACGGAGATGAACGAAGGGTTCAAGGAGGGGGACTCCGGCTGGAAGCTGGCAGACGGCAGCGACGCCAACCTGAATTACCGGGACACCACGCCATACGGAAAGGGTGTGAAGGGGTCCTTCACCGGCGCGGATATGAGCCGTGACCCAAAGTTGGCGGGGCGAACCGTTGAGAAAAACGGATATATCATTACGTATGACGAGAACGGCTATGCTAAGAGCGCCATCAACGTACATCAGGGAGCTGTCAATGGAAAACTTTCCGGGCTTTACACGAAGGTGGACGCGGACGGCAACGAGATGCACTACACGGGCTATGACAAAAACGTGGATTACAACCTTGCCATCAAGCAGGCCAAGGAGTCCGGGGCCGGGGAAGGGCTGATCAAGCAGTTAGAGACAGAGCGGCAGAACAAGATCAACGCCATGTACGGGGGGCAAGACCCCGACAGGGGAGGAAGCAGCTCCGGCGGAAGTTCTTCAAAAGGCGGTTCGTCCAGCTCGTCCGGCGGCAAGGGCTATGACAGCAATGTGGACTACTCTCTGGCAATCAAAAATGCCGAAAAGAGCGGCGCCAGTCAGGCCACCATCGACAAACTAAAAGAAGAGCGCCAGAACAAGATCAATGACAAATACAGTGGAAAAGACCCGTACAAAAAATATGACTCCGGCGGAATCCTGCGGGGGCTGGGCGGCATCAAGGCCACCAGTCAGGACGAAATCGTGATCCCCCCGCTGCTGGCGGAGAAGATGCTGGAACCCAGCGCGGACAGCACGTTCCAAAAGCGGATGAGCGAGCTTGGGTGGCTGTACGGCGCGATGGAGCGCGGCGGCACCATGCCGGGAAAAACGGTGATGAGCCGGACCAGCTATGACCACTACGGAGACAGCTACAGCGTGAACGGCGTTCAGATCGGGGCGGAGGCGGCTGACCGGCTGACGGTGGCGCAGGTGATGCGGGCACTGAACAGCGGGGCCGGGAACCTGGGCCTATACAAACATTAAGGGAGGCGGGCGCATGGCATTATTCCAACCAACGAATATTTATCCCTCGTCCCTTGGGGAACTGGGAAACGGTACGGTTGACATTACAAAGCCGCTGGCGGTGAGCTGGCAGGTAAACGGCAACTCCGCTATGACTGCCTTTTCCCTGACGGTCTGCAAAAACGATGCGGCGTCCACACAGGTGTACACCACGGGGAAGCTGACGGAGGGATGTCCCTTCTATGGGATCGACTATGCGGGAAACACCGTGCTGTTTACCCACACCATTCCGGCTGACGCATTGAGCGGGGCGAATATGGAGAACGGGCAGCAGTACAAGCTGATCATTAAGCAGTGGTGGGGGGAGACCGACGCAGAGAGCGTGACCCAGCGGAGCGCATCGGTCTTTCTGACAAGGGCGGACCCGGTACTGACCGTGGCCGCCATCCCCTCGCCGCTGGCGGTGCGGAAGTACGCTTTTACGGCGACCTATACACAGGCGCAGGGGGACACGCTGAACTGGGTGCGGTGGATGCTCCGGGCAAAAAGCAGCGATACGGCGCTCTATGACAGCGGGCGCATTTACGGCACGGCGGAACTGCGGATGGAGTATGACGGCCTGTTTTCCGACACGGATTACGCCGTCCGCTGCCAGGTGCAGACGGAAAACGGCGTACAGGCGGACACCGGCTGGGTGGATTTCCGGGTGGCCTACGCCACCGCCACCCCCACCGGCGCGGTGGTGGCCTGCCCAAACTGCAAAAAGTCCGGTATCCGGGTGACATGGCCGGGGCTGTACGATGTGCAGGGCACGGCGGCAGGAGAGAACCGCATCCAAAACGGGAAACTGGTATTGGGCGCAGACGGAACCGTGATCTGGGACAAGGTGACGGGGCAGCCGATGAACTACGCTCAGCCGTGGAGCTTGGTGTGGAGCGGGACGGTGGACGTGACCCGCGACAACCCCATCCTGACGGTGGGGCTGAATGGCGGCGCAGCCATTGTGACGCTGGGGAAGTCCGGCGTTTCTATGACGGTGGACGGCGTGGAGGTCTGGAAGGACGCCCTGCGCGGCGTAACGGCGGAGGACGAATGGACGCTGGTGATCACCGGCGGGCAAATCTATCTCCGGCAGGTAACATGGGTCAACGCACTGTATCCCGCCGTGACCCTGTACCCCGGACCAAAGCTGTATCCCTCCAAGGGTACTCAGTCCGGCAACCTTTTCAGCAGCGAGGTAAAGCTGGCGGGGCGATCCATTACCTCTTTGACGCTGGGCGGTGTCCAAACCTGCGACTATCTGTGGGTGACGGGTGAGGTTCTGGAAGCCAGTGTGCTGGACCAGATTCTGAGCCAGGACAACTGGACGCCGGGGGCGTTTTCCGGGAACACACTATTCCAGACGGATTTCGCCGGAGGCGGCCTGCAGGCGGGGAACCTGGCTTTCAGCGGAACGCTGACGGGCTTTGCCATTTACCGCTACCACGAGGGGGAAGCAACGCTGGAACCGGTGGCGCAGACGCCCCTTTCGGATCGGGCCATTCTGGACTGCAAGGCGGTATCGCAGGAGACATACCGCTACTATATGTTCGGACTGGGGCAGACGGCGGACGGGCAGGAGGTCATCGTGACAAACGCCCTGATCTCCGACGCGGTGACGCCCATCTTCTGGGACTGGACGGTTCTGCAATGCACCACGGACGCAGATGGGGGCTATCACCCGGCGGCGATTTTCCGGTTCAGCCTGAACGTGGCCAGTGGGGAAATCAGCAACAACAACAGCCCCGGTGTGCTGGGGAATTTCACCCGGTATCCTACGGTACAGAGTTCCCCCAGCGATTACCGTTCCGGGACGCTCTCAGCGGCCATAGGACATGTTTTGCCCAGTGGGGAGTATACGGATACCAACGAGGTGCGAAACGCCGTGTACGCCCTCTCAACCACGCAGGACACCCTGTTTTTGAAAGACCGGCGGGGAGACCTGTGGCAGATCCGGGCGGGCGGGGCCATTACCATGAGCACCATGGACGGCAGCCGACAGCAGGTGCAGACGGTGACGCTGCCATGGGTGGAGATCGGCTCCGCGGACGGGGCGCGTATCCTGCTCACATCGGGCGACGCTTTGTTTGCATAAGAGGGAGGCGATGCAGAAATGACCCAAGCGGAACGGATGAACGATTACCGCAAAATGCTGCGCCGGCCTTTTACCAAGCTGTGCCGTCTGCGGTTCTTACAGCCGGACGGCTCCACGGCCTTCGCACTGGACAACAACCCCACAGGGCGCTTTGCCGGGGCGTTTATCGCGGACGGGAGCCTGTCCGTTAATCTGAACAACGGCCAGCGGCGGACGGCCTCAGTGACGCTGGCAAATCTGGACGGCACGTTCGATTACAACATCAACCGGGTGTGGTTCGGGAACCGGATCGCACTGGACGAGGGCCTTGTGCTCAGCGACGGCACGGACTTTTACATTCAGCAGGGGGTCTTTCTGGTGAAGGACCCGGTGGAAACGCTGGAACCGGCCAAGCGGACGGCCCAATACGATCTGGTGGACAAATGGGCGGATCTTGACGGAACGCTTTTCGGCTATCTGGAGGGGACCTACGAGGTAAAGGCGGGGACCAACGTGTTTGCACCCATTCAGGCGCTTTTGAAACTGGACCGGGGGAATGGGGATCTGGTGGACAACGTGCCGCCGGTATTCACGGAATATTACAACGGCAAAACGCAGGCCCTGCCCAACGGCTCCACGGCCAAGCTGACGGACGCACCCTACACCCTGCGGGTGGACAGCGACAACGGAAGCTATGCGGACGTGTGCCTCGGTCTTGCGGAAATGCTGGCGGCGTGGATCGGGTACGATGCTTCCGGCGCACTGCGGATCGATCCCTCTCAGGATGACATTCTGGACAGCGACAAGCCGCTGGCGTGGCAGTTCTCCCAAAGCGAGGCGGAGCTGCTTGGAACGGAGTACACGGAGAAGAACACGGAAGTGTACAACGATTTCATCGTGATCGGGGAAGCGGTGAACAACAGCCCACAGGTGGCGGCACGGGCGCAGAACCTTGACCCGGCCAGCAGCACGAATGTAAGCCGGATCGGGCGCAAAACCGTGCGCTACCGGGCGGCGGGCTATTCCACGAAAAGACAGTGCGAGGACTTGGCTGTGTGGAAGCTGAAACGGTCCGCGGCACTGCAAAAGTCCGTCTCGGTTTCGTGCAGCCAGATCATGCACCTGAACGAAAATGAACTCATTTCTATCGTGCGAAGCGACAAGGCGGGGTCTCCGGTGGAACGGCATCTGGTGCAGGGGTTTACAAGGCCCCTGACATGGAGCGGCCCCATGCAGATTTCCGCCGTGTCCGTACAGGATTTCCCCACGGCCACCGTGACGGGGTGGCCCACCTGAACAGTGAAGCAGCCAAAAAGGACACCGGATCAAAAGGAGGAACTTTTATGAAGAAGAATCGTTGCGAAAAAACGGCCTTTTCTTTTCCTGAGAGGGGGCGGATGTAATGGCATACGAGAAAACCGTATGGGTCAACGGACAGGCCCCGGCACTGAACGCCGAACATCTGAACAAGATCGAAAATGAACTGGAGGCCCTGGATCAGCGCCCTATTGGAGGCGGGGGAACCACCTACACCGCTACCATCGGCACCACATGGACGGAGGACAGCAACACCGGGGTCAAGACCCAGAGCGTGGCGATTCCCGGCGTGCTGGCAAGCCAAACGGCCACGGTGGACCATGTTTACACCGGCAACGGGACAAGCGACGATTACGCGGCCTTCGTGGAGGCGGAAAACCAGTACCTGACCTATATCACCAACGGCTACGCAGAGACCTATGACGGCGGCATCAAATTTACGATCTTCGGGGACGCCAACACGGTTGCAATTCCCATTGTTGCGGAGGTGAGCTGATGGGCCGGGTAACAGTGGCGGGCGGAAATCCGGGGATGAAAGTGCCGGTGACGGGGATTCTGGCGCAGGACATTGCCGTTGGGTCTACCGTGAAGCTGATGGAGGGCGGCACGGCGGTTGAATATCTGGTGGTCAACCAAGGAATCCCCAGCAATTCCAGCCTGTATGACGCAAGCTGTGACGGGACGTGGCTGCTGAGGAAGGACTGCCACAGTAAACGAGTGTGGAACACGTCCGATGCAAACAAGTACGAAACCAGCGCTATTAACACTTGGCTGAATGGGGACTTTTTCAATAGTTTAGGAAGCGTGGAGCAAGCAACCATTAAGCAGGTAAAAATCCCATATCGAAAGAACGGCGGTTCTGGCGGCACTGACCAGAGCGGCGCGAACGGTCTGTCCTGCAAGGTGTTCCTGCTATCCGGCTACGAAGTTGGTTTTACAACCAGCACTAACCCGTATTTCCCCGTGGACGGCGCGAAGCTGTCTTATTTCGAGTCCGGAACCGGCACGTCCGCAAACAACAAGCGCGTTGCGAACTACAACGGTTCGGCCACCTACTGGTGGCTCCGCTCCCCGCGCACCAGCGGCACCGGCAGCGTGTGGTTCGTCGACTCCGACGGCAGCTACGACAACTACGACGCATCCAGCTCGTACGGCATCCTCCCCGCTTTGGTTCTTCCCTCCACCGCCAAGTTCGACAAAACCACTTTGCAGCTAAAGGGGGTGGCGTGATGGGCCATTGCTTGATGATGCGGAAGGGCAGCGTACACACTGTACCCATCCCCCTGCCCAGCGGATACACAAGGCTGGCGTATATCCAGAGCACGGGGACGCAGTGGATCGATAGCGGGTTCAAGCCCAACCAGAACACCCGGATCAAAATGGACTGCAACGTGATTGGCTTTAATGCGGTCGATGCATTTTTATTCGGTGCACGAATTTCTTCCGGCAATACAGCATTTTGTCTGGCTGCGGACGATGCCAACACACAGTGGTTTGCCCTGTACGGCAACGCTGTCCTGAACCCTACCGGGACATGCACAGGGAAGCATAGCATCGACTTCAACCAGAACGTGCTGACGCTGGATGGGGAAAATTTCACTTTTGAAAAAGCCACTTTCCAATCGTCCTACAACCTGCTCCTGTTTGCCACGATCACAAACGGAAGCGTAGATTCTCAACGTGGAAAGATGGCGGTTTACTCCTGCCAGCTGTACGACAACGGCAACCTGATCCGGGACTTCATCCCCTGCATCAATGAATCCGGAGCGGTGGGGTTGTACGACTTAGTGGGCAGGCAGTTCTACGGCAACGCCGGGACCGGGGTATTCACAGGAAGCGAGGTGGCATGATGGGCAAGGTGATTATGAGCGGCATTGTGCCGCTGCTGAAAGCGCCGGTGACATGGATTCTGGCGCAGGATATTGCCGTTGGCTCTACCGTCAAGTTGATGGAGGGCGGCGCAGCGGTGGAGTATCTGGTGGTCAACCAAGGAATCCCCAGCAATTCCAGTCTGTATGATGCAAGCTGCGATGGGACGTGGCTGCTGAGGAAGGATATTCACAGCGAGAGACAATGGAACACGTCCGATGCAAACAAGTACGAAACCAGCGCTATTAACACTTGGCTGAATGGGGACTTTTTCAATAGTTTAGGAAGCGTGGAGCAAGCAACCATTAAGCAGGTAAAAATCCCATATCGAAAGAACGGCGGTTCTGGCGGCACTGACCAGAGCGGCGCGAACGGTCTGTCCTGCAAGGTGTTCCTGCTATCCGGCTACGAAGTTGGTTTTACAACCAGCACTAACCCGTATTTCCCCGTGGACGGCGCGAAGCTGTCTTATTTCGAGTCCGGAACCGGCACGTCCGCAAACAACAAGCGCGTTGCGAACTACAACGGTTCGGCCACCTACTGGTGGCTCCGCTCCCCGCGCACCAGCGGCACCGGCAGCGTGTGGTTCGTCGACTCCGACGGCAGCTACGACAACTACGACGCATCCAGCTCGTACGGCATCCTCCCCGCTTTGGTTCTTCCCAGCAATGCTCTATTTGACGAAACTACCATGCTTTTGAAAGGAGTTGCCTAATGTATCGAATTACCACCCCGCAAGGGGAAAGCTACCTGACCGAAAAGGCCAACTACATCCGGGTACATACCTCCGGCGTGTACCTGCTGACGGACGCAGGGAGAGCGGAGGGCGTGGCGTACCGGGGCACGCCGTACCTCTTTAGCGACGGAGCCGCCGTGTGTGAGGTGGACGCCGGGGAGGCCATCCAGCCTATCACTGACCTGATCCACACGGAGACCACCCAGAGCGACAAATTAGGGCAGAACTGGGTGGAGACCTATGTGGGGGATGTGCTGGTGCAAAAGGAATACGTGCCCCAGGAGAACCCGGTCGGCACCAGCCCGGAGAATCCCATTGAATACGCGGAGGGCGTACCTCTCATCAATAACGCCTATTACCGCAAAGACGGGAAGCTCTACGTCTACATGGACGGATGGGTGGAATGGACTGAATAACCAAGCCGCGGGGCGGCAGACATATTGACGGAAGAATAACGAAACCCTTAATCTGCAACGTTAAGGCGACAACACCAATGGAAATTGTACAAATCGTAATCAGCGCCGTGACAGGCTCCGGGGTTACGGCCATCGTTCTGGCCCTACTCCAGCGGAAGTGGGCCAAGAAAAAGCTGGACATTTTCTTTGCGGCCGGGAAGCTGACGGAGGCGGAGTATTCCGAATTGATCGGGATGCTGCATCCGGAGAAGGCGGCGGGAGAGAAAGCATAAAATATCCGGCAGCTCCGGCTGATTTCCCGTTTTTTCGACACGCCCTCTGTGGTACACTGACCGCAGAAGGGAGGGGAGACCATGGAGCAGCTAAAACCGGAATATCTCTGTCTGTTTCACGCCATTACGGAAGCCATTGAAGAACTGGAACGCCTAAAAGCGGACCTGATGGCGGCGCAGCGCAGGGCGGAGGCCCTTTACATGGAGCGCACGGACTAACCGTGCGCTCTTTTTATAGTTGTGCGGTCTTATGCAGGCAAAAAAACACACGCTCGTGCGATCAAAACGCATGAGCGTGTGTTTTGGCTTCAGGGTGAGCGTGGGGAAATCAGGCGTAAAAGGCGGTGAGCTTGTCGGCGCTGCGCTTGGCTTGCAAGTCCCGTTCGGCAAAGACCTTCTTGGCGCTTTTCCGCCCGGAACGGTCCATGAGCCGCCCGGAATAACGCTGGGTGGTGATGGGGCTGGAATGGCCCAATTTGGCTTGCAGTTCGTTTTCGGGCATACCGGAGTTGAGATCCAAGCGGGAGCCGACGTGGCGGAGATCGTGGCTGCGGATGTCCGGAACGCCGGTGACGGAACGGACATGGCGCTCCACCAGCTCCGAAAGCCACTGTTTTGTGCCGGACTTCCATTCGCCGGAACGGAGGGTGCCGAACAGGGGGGCGGTATCCGGGAGATCGTCCGGGCGGATGCCGCTGGCGAGGTAATGGCGGAGGGCGATCACGGCGATGTCGGGCAAGTCCACCACCCGGAATTTATCGCCCTTGCCGTGTTCCACGCGGAGGGCGGCGTCCTCCAAGTCAATGTCCGCCGGGGTCAAGGCCCGCAGTTCGGCGTTGCGCAGTTCGGTGGTCAGCAGCAGAATCACGATGGCGTAATTCCGGGGCCAGTTCTCCGGGTGGGTGGTGCGGACGGGGGAATCCCGCCAGAGCTTGCAGACCTGCTCATCGGTGAGCAGCACGTCATAAGGGCGCTTTCCCAATTTGCGGAGGGAGGGCATCAGGTAAAGGGAAACAGGGTTTTGCTCATAAAAACGATCCTCGCCCAGTTCCGGGGAACTGGCGTAGGTGAAAAAGGAGCGGAGGACCACCAGATGATACCGGACGGAGACAGGGGAGAGGCCCCGGTCAAAGAGGTGATCCCGGTAGGCTTGCATGGTGGTGAAGGTGGGTTCCTCGGTGGAAAGGCCGCTTTCCACGAGGAAGGAATAGAAGCTGTTTGTGACGGCGGCGTAGGCGGTGACGGTGCGTTCCGCCGCGCCGCTGGCCTGCACGTTGCGGAGCCATGAGTCTAAGGCCGACATGACCCGGCGCTCCTGCGCAGAGGTTCTTCCCATAAAATCAGTCCTTTCCTAAAATTCGGAGGGGGCGGGGGCGGTCAAGCCCCGGCCTTGCAAAACTCCGCTTTGATGGCGATTTCCACGCCGTATTTATCCACATAGATATAGTCCACGATGAAATCTCCGTAGGCGGCTATATCCAGTTTGTTATTGGGGTTGATGTTTGTGGTAAGGCCGTTGGCGGACACGCAGAGTTTTTCGCAGCGGTCGTCCTCATCATTAGGGCCAAGTTGAAACAGGGGCAGAAGTTCTTTGATGGTCAGCATGGATGTTTCCTCCTGAATGTGTGTAAAAATATAGAAAGGTCAAGCGTTTTTGGCGGCGGTAAATTCCAGCGTCCGGCGGCGCAGAATGCCGATGAAGATAGAACGGAGCTTTTTATCCTGAGAAATGATGGTAAGTTTCGTGACGGCTCTGCATTGCGTGACGGTAGCGCCCGCCGCTTTCATGCGGTTTTTCAGCCGGGTCAAACGCTGTTGGAGATCGCAGCCGGATTCACGTTCCAGTTCCTCATAGAGTTCCCGGCGGAACATCTGGTGGTTGAGACAGAAATGCTCGACCAGGGCGTTGATGGTGTGGTTGGCACTCTCCTGCCAGTTATCGCCGGAGGAAATGGGAGCAACATAGGCGGCTGTGACCTTATCCATTGTATCAGAATTGCGCTGAACCTTTAAGGCCAATTCGTTCATCTGCCGCTCCTGCTCGTGCTGACGCATTTCGATATTGATAAGAGCCTGAAGCTGGGGGGATAGGGTGGAGAACTGAGGGTCGGAGGACTTGGCCCGGAAATAGCCCTTGACAAGTTCCCGCTGGACTTTCCATGCCAGATCATCGGTGAAGGACTTCACCAGCATGAGATAGCCGGATTCTGTAATGAGGGTGACGTCATTCTGCTGGCGGGAATCCATGTCTCCAAACGCCCGACGAAATTCGTCGGGCGTTATTTTGAAGTAATCTTCGCCCTCGATGAAGTGGTCACGGTTGGAGCGGAAATTGCGGCTGGCAGTCCCGTCCGGTCTGCCATGCACAGCGTCGATCTCCTTGAAGGTGACGACCCGCTGACCAGAAAACTCCTTGACGAGAATTTCGCTGTTGTTGATGGTGGTCAATTCTTGCATAAATAAAACTCCTTTCGATCGGTCTTGATACTTCCATTATTCCACAGCCCTCCAAGGGGGTTTTTGACAGGTTTTACGAGGTTTTTCGCTGTCGGTGGAAATAATGGGGGTTGACCTTTCGGAAGAAGCGTAGTAGAATATTTACACACTCCGAAAGGTTGTGTGGATAACGGTGTACTGGTTTCCGCCAAGAAATTCACAGTACATCGTTATTTCTTTTTGCTCAAAAGGCGATTGATGGCGGCGCGAATTGCTTCAGCTCGTGTGATTCCGTTCTGATCGCAATATTCGCAGAGCCGCTTGTCGGTTTCAGCGTCCAGTCGAATACTGAAACGAACATCTTTAGGGTTTTCGGCCTTTGGGCGTCCGGTTTTCGGTGACATTGTTCACCTCACTTTCCGTCACGCATTAAGTATAGTTTGTGCGTGACAAAATGTCAAGTATTATTTTTCATGCACGGATAGCCGCCCAGAGATTGGGCGGCTGTTTGCTTGGGCTATCCGATAATGGCGTTCCCGTTTTTAAAGCCTTTTTCGGTGGCGGTATAGGTGACAATAAAATCACTGCGGATCATGGCTCCATAGGAGTTTTCCGCATCCACCCAGCCTGTGACCATATACTCGCCGTTTCCCAAATGGGTCACGGTGGCGTCCGATAGCTTGCAGAATTTTGCGGTGGACGGGGCTTTCAGGTAGTCCTCTACAATCAGCGTTGCGCAGTAAAATGCGTCCTCGTCGGAATGGCGGGCGGTATTGATTGTAGAGGAGCTGCCGGAGGACGAAGATGAGGACGAGGACGGGGTGTGTTTTGAGGAATGTCCGCTGGCCTGCGTGGTTGGGGTGGTGGGACTTTTTGCGGGTGGCTTCTGCATTTTCGCCGCCACAAAAACGCCAATGAGGCAAAGCGTAACAAGGCACATCGTAATAGCAAATCTGTGTTGAACGGCTTCTTCCTCTTTTGCCTGTTCCACCGGGTCCACTGCGGGGGCCGATGCTTCCGGGCCGGGGGCCGGACGCTGTGCCGGTTCCTTCACCGGCGGTTTTTCCGGTGCTTTTTCGGATTCGCCAAGGATGATGGAAACAGGGCAGCCGCAATGAGGGCAGCGGTCCGCCTTGTCGCTGACCATGTTTCCACATTCGGTGCATTTTATCAGTGCCATATCAAAAACCTCCCAAATTCCTGATGGTTTGACCATATCGCATTTTGAAGCAGAAGTCAAGCGTTACGGTCTGGCACCGCATCTCAGGGGGTAGGGGTCAGGCGGCGGAGATTTTCCACGGCGCTGACGATCAGAGGAACGGCACCCAGAACATCATCCACGGTGACGGTATAAGGGAGGGTGAAACGGACGGCGGAGCGGGCGCGGTTGGCGGGGTAGCCCATGGCCCGGAGGACATAGCTTCCGTCAGCCTCCCCGCTGGTACAAGCGGAGCCGGAGGAAGCGTAGACGCCCTCCGCAGACAGGGCCATGACAAGGGCCTGAGATTCCACGCCAAGGAAGGAGAGGTTGGCGTTGCCGGGGAGCCGGAGAAGCACGTCACCGGGGGTATAGGGGCCGTTGACATAAGTATCCGGGACGAACCTAAATAGATTGGTAATGAGAAGGTCCCGGCAGAGGGCGATCTGCTTCATTCCGATGAGCATTTTGTTTGTCCGCTCATGGAGGGCCGCTGCCATGGCACAGGCGAGGGCCACGCTTTCGGTGCCGCCGCGCTTGCCCCATTCCTGACCGCCGCCGCGGATCATGGAGAGCAGGGGCGTGTCTTTCTTGACGATCAGACAGCCGATGCCGGAGATGCCGCCAAACTTGTGAGCGCCGAAAGACAAATAGTCCACGCCAAGGGCCTTGAAGTCCACGGGAATCTGGCCCACAGCTGCGGTCGCGTCACAGGCGAACAAAGCGTTGGGGGCGTTGCGCCGCATGGATAGGATGTCATAAATCTCGCCGGTCTCATTGTTTGCCATCATGTGGGTGAGGCCGGAGCGGTCCGTGCGGTGGGGGTGATCCACAGGGGGATATTCCAGAACGGCGTGGTGTTCGTAACGGCGGGGGTAGGTCAGCTTGCCAGTGTAGGCTTCCAAGGATTCCATCATCCAGTTGCAGGCTTCCGTTGCTCCGCTGGTGAAGTAGACTTCCTCCGGGAGGCAGTTCAAGTCCTGGGCGATGGAGGCGCGGGCTTCCTCCAAGGCGATCTTTGCGGCAACGCCGCAGGCGTGAAGGGCGCTGGGGTTGCCAAGGGGCAGGGCTTTTTGAAAGGCTTCCAAGGCTGCGGGGGAGGGCGGTTCGTGGGCCGCCGCGTCAAAATAGTAACTCTTGAGCATTGGGGATTCCTCCTTGATCTTTCCAGTATTCTATCTTTATTGTACCAGCCGCTGACAAGGGGCTTTTTGACAGAATACTTGACTTTTCACAAGGCCCGCGCCATAATGAATTTGGCGAGTCCCTGCGGATATTTGCCGTTTTCCTCATGCTGTCCGTCCGGCAAGATAGAGCAGCATGGGGAAATTTTATATCGGTTTGGCGGTCGCCAGCAGGGTGATCCCGCGCTCAATGGCTTCCGTTTTCGTGACGTTCTGCTCCCGGCAGTAGGTTTCTAAAATCTGCTGGCTGCGGTCATTGATACGGATGCTGATTTTGTGAGGGCGAGGGTTGTCTGTGGGACGGCCCAGCTTTGCGGCAGACATGGGGATGATCACCTCCTATTTTGTCTGGCAGAAATATCATAGCATTTTGTCTGGCAAAAGTCAAGGGGGAAGCGAGGCGAAAGGGGACAAGATGTATGATAAGAGGGCAGCGATTCCGAAACAACGCGAAGCGAGAGTATAACCTGTGGTGGTGGAGCCGACACGGCAAAAGGAGGAGACGGCGTTCCTTGCCTGAGCGGGAGCGCCGGTGTGCGGATTGTCAAAACAGCGATATTTGCGCACTGTACGGGAAATCAGACGACCCAAGCTGCTTTGCGCCCAAGAATGGATGCGAAGGGAAAGGCAATCAGGAAAGGCTGGAATGGGGCGTTGTGCTTTTGATCTGTGTGGTAATATTCGTTTTATTCTTTATTTCCATTACATTTGCGAAATGAAAAAAGCCGCCCACCACGGGCGGCTTTGCTTTTTAACTTGCTTACAACTTGCTTAGACTTTGCTAATTGTTTGCTGATTTGTTTGCTTATTGAATTTCTCCGCGCCAGTATGCCGCGTTTTCTTCCTCTGTCGGAAAGTCAGGAGAGAGTCCCCGCTTGCGGCGGTTTCGCCTCCATCCGCTGTAAATCTTCATATCGCGCTCGTCGATGCTGTATCCGATTCCGCGCTCAGAGCGGTTGTAGACGAGCAGCGGACGCGGGTAATTTAGATTCCGCGCCCGCAAAACCTCGTATTTTCCAACGGGATCTTCAAGGTTCCAGCCGCTTTGGGTCAGATACGTTTTCAGGTCAGACAGCATCCCGTGTCTGACCGTTAATCTGTTTTTCATCGGTTCCTCCGTTTAAAGGTTCTGGAAGGTGGCGTCGAACATCACAACGCCGTTGGAGAGGTCGGAGTAGGGAATGCCCACCCAGACGGCCTGTCCGACGGTGAGACCGGAGAGGGACGAAGCGTAGGGCAGATTTAAAACGGTATCGTCAAAGGGAAGCTGGACGGCCACGGTGCCGCCGCTGGGGGCTGTCTTTACGGTGGCCTTTTCCAGACGGAGGCAGGATCGGGTAGCGTCCGCCACTTTGGGCTGGAAGTAGTTGTTCCAGAGGCTATCAGCCAGCGCTTTCATTTCGGCGTTTGGATTACTCATGCAGTGCACCTCGTTATTCCGCGCCGGTCAGACGGGCCTCCACCAGTTCCATGCCCCGGCTTTCCAGATAGGAGATCAGGAGCAGGCGGGCGGCTTCCTCGCTTTCGGCGTCAACGGTATGATCGAACATCCGCAGCTCTCCCGCCTTGGTCTCGGCGGTGACGCTGAAGGCGAAGTCCCGGCGGGTGACATTGGTTTTCAGGTTCATGTGGTTTCCTCCGTGATCCAGATTTCAGAGACGGTAAAGGTGAAGCAGATACCCCGGTCCGTCTTGTCCGTCTGCACGGTGTCGCACTGGCAGAACAGGAAAGAGAGGGCCTGCCGGATGGTGGAATTAAGGACCACAAGGGGAGTGGGAAATTCCAGCGCAACGGAGGCGTTCTCCCGGTTCTCATGAGGCGGCTGATCCAGCAAGCGGACCTGGGGGACCAGACGGTCGATCTTCCCGGCGGCCTCCCGCAGGGCGTTGTATCGGTTCATGGCGGTGGGGTTTATGATCTTCATTGTAAAATTCTCCTTTACCTTTAGGCGTGTAATTCCTTTTTACAGAAAAATTATAGGCGCTTTTACATGGAATGTCGAGATAAAAAAGGGAGGAACCTTTTCCAAAACGGAAACCGTTCCCCCTTTTTCGGTATGAGTATGGTCTTGATTAAAATTCTTGCGCTGACGGCCCCACAAGCGGCCTGAGAGATAAGAGAGAGGCGAGGGGCTGAAACTTACCCCACGAAACTCAAGGGGCGCTTACAGGGCTTCTGTGGGCGATTTACGAAATGGGGGTATCAAACGTTCAGGGCGTCCTTCAGGGGCTTTGCGGGGCGGAACACCGCAACCGTCTTGGCGGGAAATTCCTTTTCCTCGCCGGTGCGGGGGTCTTTCCCCACCCGTGCTTCCCGGTGCTTCACGGCGAACTTGCCGAAGCCGGGGACTTTGACCTCGCTGCCGTTGAGCAGGGATTCCTCAATGACGGTGAACACGGTATCCATCATGATGGCGGTATCGTGCTTGGTTTGGCCGGAACGCTCCGCCACGGCGGCGATCAGTTCAGTCTTGTTCATGGGACATCCTCCTTTCTGAAAATTTCAATGGCAGGGACGGTTGGGAATCGAACCCACCCAAGCGGTTTTGGAAACCGCCTCGCCAGCCTTGGAACATTCGCCCCTATATCCCGCGTTTGCGTACCCGCCGGAGCGGGTACGTGTTCTAAGTAACGCTCGATTCAACGCGGGCAAATCGAACGGCCCTTCGCGGAGCCACGCCCTGCTGACGGGACACAGCGCTCGCCAAGTATGGGCTTGCCGCAATATTGCCCCTGTACGCTGTCAGCTTTGGGATTTGGTGCAGACGGCTGGACTTGAACCAGCGCATACCTCCTGGCGCGGTGCTCTGCCTACTGAGCTACGTCTGCATATAGATGCCGGACTTTCCCGGCGGTCATGTCGCTCAGATTCTCCGAGAATACCGTCCCGATAGCGGCTGTATCAACCCGCCGACTCCACTGCCAGATATGGAGGTTTCATTCCCACTACGGTTTATAGAGTAACCACCTCTTATGTGGGCGGGCATGGTGCAGACGGCCGGAGAGGTCCCCGGCTCCCGGTGGAAAGGACAGAAGTACCGGTTGGACGTCTGCGTGATCCCGCCTTGTTCGCGCCATGGCGGGTGATGTGGCGGCCCGTCTTTCCGGGCTGTCATACACATTCAGGAGGCTTTGCGATCCATGTAGGGCGCTCGTGCGCCCTTGGAGCGGATAATGGGAATCGAACCCACCTTCGCGGCTTGGGAAGCCGCCGTTCTGCCGATGAACTATATCCGCGTTGCTGCCCTGCCGGGGTTGCACCGGGGCACCGCTCCGAGAACGGCGAGCGTGTACTTACGGGCCACGCTTGGAAGGTAGGAGAATACTACGTGCGGCATCCGCGCCGCTGGTGAGCGAAACCGGAGTTGAACCGGGAGAACAGAGGACAAGCCAAAAACCCTGTTCGCATAATTTTCGCCCATACTGTTTTGGAGTTTGGCGGCTGCCGTTGGGTAGGCCGGCAGCCGCCGTGCGTGAGGGAAGATAGAAAGATGGAAAGCAAGGGCGGCGTCTATCTCGCCCTTGATTTTATTATACGATACCCCTCCAAGGGGGTTTTTGACATTTAGGACTTCTTGGACTAAAACTGGAGCGGTTCCTTTCATGGATTGGAGGATGGAAGGGCGGCGAGGGCAATGTCCCCGGCGGAGATCAGCATAGACGGATCAGACAATACGGACTCGTAAGCTGCTTCGCCCTGGAACTCGTCGATCACTGCCTGTTCCTCCGGTGTCATGTCCTGATAATGCTTCTTTCCATAGACTGGGGGAAGCCAGTTTTTGCGCTGACCGGCAAAGATATTCAAGCGGTCAATAATGCGGGCCGCGTTAGGCTTGAACTTGATATGGCAAGTGCCTTTCTTATAGAAAACGCAGTCAAAATAAGTGAAGGATGCCTTATTACTGTTGACGCCATTTGCGAGGCGAACAGCCCCGTCTACCGGGATATGGCAGTAAGTTTCGCCACGGTCCAGATAGTTCATAGCGCGCTCCAAGTCGGAGATCATGGAATTGACCCGGTATGTGTCCAGCTTTTCGTCGCGCCATGAGTCGGCATAGCAGCCGGAAGCCGGGACGATCACCTTCATGCCGATTTTGTGGGCCTTGTTGGTGGCCCAGCCATTGTAATAATGGATGTTGTTGGCACACTCAGGATACCAGGCGTGTTTCGCCGTGAAGGTCTCAAAGAGATTCAGAATGGATTCTTCCACGCCTTGTGTAAGCTGGTGGGCGATCTCGCGCATGACGGTTTCGATATTGTACCGGCTAAAGTCATAGGCGGAGAGAGTTTCGATTTTTTCCTGATAGTCCTGCCGCATGGCGGAGGTCATTTTGCCAGTGAGTTCCGGGCGGGACAGCAGAGTACGCCAATACTTGCCGCGAAGTGCCCGGAGATAGACGTTAGGAAGTCCAGCGTCATTTCCGCGCCCCCTTTCCGAGCAAGTGAGTTCCAGGAGCGGCTTTTCATAGGTGGTGCTGCCATTCATCAGGTAGGGACAGAGACCTTGATATTCCCGGATCAGCTTATTCCCCAGCTCTGCCTCAAACTGGAACCCGTCGATCATGTTTTGCAGCCAGTCGGCAGACGCCAAGGCGGTTGGGCCATCCGCAGCGGTGTATGTTTCTTCACGAGAACGCTTTAAATGTTCAAAAATATCGGACTCTGGCTTTGGGTAGGGAATGTCAACGAAGATCATGGCGATTTCCACATTGGTTTTCCGCTGGGCGTGGGCAAACGCGTTTTCGATAAATTCGATTTTTGCATTGTACTCTGAGAGCTTCTGACGCAGGACCTTTCGGCGGTTGGTGTAGGGGTTTCGGATGGTTTCCGCATTCAACAGACAAACAATCTGGCCGCCGCGCTCCATAAGCGACAACGCTTTGAGCAGGTGTTCATCTCCGTTCTCAAAGGGCGGGTTCATGAGGATCAGGTCATACTGCTTGAATGTATGGAAGGTCAGGAAATCATCTGAGACCACGGGATAGCCTTTGCCTTTCAGGATAAGGGCAAGATCAGGGTCGATCTCTACGCAGTCGATATACGGTTCCCGCTTGTCTATGCAGACCTTCCGGTCATTGTGGTAATCCTCGACGAATTTCCGGGCGGCATCCGCCAAATCACCCTTTCCGGCTGACGGCTCCAAAATCGCGGTAACATCCTTCCAGCGGACGCCTGCCAGCATCCGCCCAGCCAGCTTGGAGGGCGTGGGGTAAAAACCGGTGTCGGAAAACTGAGGGAGACGCTTCACATCCTGCCCGGTGGTCCTCTGGGAAACCTCAGTGAGGTGCTGTTCACCCCACTGCCGGATCAGCTTTTTGGCTCCGGCAATGGTGGCGGCGCGCCCTAAAAACTCCGAGCGCTCACGCTCCCATGTAATACCGACGCAATATTGCGGCTTCCCCATATTTTCTGTTTTCGTGATTCTGGCGATTTCAACGCCATCAACAAGCGCACAGAGTTCTTTCTCACCGTAACGATTTTGCGTTTCCAGATATGCGATCATAAAAATGTCCTTTCCTGCGCCGCTGTTCAGGCGGCGGCTTCGTCGGCCTTGCGGCAGGGGCAGAGGATGCCCTCGCCGTCTGCGGACCGGAAATAGATGGGGGTGATATAGGGCTTCTGTTCAGAGGCGAACGCCTCGCCGTCGGGGAAAAGCTGAAGGAAGTCGATCAGATAGTTTGGGTTGACTCTGGGGAGACCGGGGCCGAAATCGTAATAAGGGGAGAAAGTTTCGCCCTTGCGGTGGCGCTTGGCAGCCCATTCCGCACGGTCCGTCTTGATTTTCGCCCGAACCTCCGTCACGGAGGGGAGCGTGAGACGCAGAGTGTTCTTGCGGGTGGGGGCTATGATCTGCGCCAGGTTGAACCGGGAACCGTCTGCGCTGAGTTCCGGCGCGGCGGTCAGCTCCATAGGGCTGTTCAGGCGGAAGCCACGGTATCCGTCGCAGACGCACTGCTTGCCTTCCTCGTCGATCCAGAAGCCCTGTGAAGCGGGTCGGGTGCTGTTCTTAGCCACGGCTGCGTCGCAGATGCGGCGGGCAGCGAAAAAGGCGGAGCGGCGCCCAGACTTTGTGGCGGCTTCCTCCACCAACGTGCGGCGGAGATCCTGTTCTAAGAAATACAGCTGGGGGATGGGGCCGACGGCGCTTTCCCATTCGTAGGGGTTCTTGCTGACGGCGTTATAAATGGCGGTTTCGTCCTCGTCCAGCGCGTGGACAATCTGCAAAACGCGGGTGAGGGTCTGTTCAGTGTTCAACATGGGTAAGTGCTCCTTTCTGTGCATTTCTTGCGGTGGCCATGACCTCGCGGGCTACGTCTGCGCAGCACTCGCGGTAAAGGTCAACGCCGTATTTGTTGCGGATGGCATCGAGCTTGTTCACGTCAAAAAGCTCGGTGAACGGCTCGTACTTGTGCGGGGCGGGGAGGCGCGCGGCGATGATCTCGTTTCTGCACTCCCAATATCCGGCGGTTTTCATGGTTGCGCTCCTTTCTGTGCGGCTGTTCAGGCGTATAGGATTTTCGAGGTGCCGGGGACGCGGCACTGGATCGAACAATCCGGGGCGTTCTTCTTGTTCAGGTCGATCCATGACTTCACGGCGGGGAGAAGATCGTCATTGTAGACGGGCGCATAAACGAGACGATTAAACAGCTCGCCGGTGTTCAGGCTCATGGGCTTATGCTGTTTGTCTCTGGGGCCTTTGAAGTAAACCATAAACATGGGTTGTCCTTTCATGCCCTCGTGACCTCCGGGGCGGGCTGTTCGTCTTTAATTTCATTGTAGCAGGGTGTACCAAGGGGGTTTTTGCCGCTGTTCAGGCAAGGCGGAGGACCTGACGGGCGGCGCGTTCGGCGTTGTCGGTGAGCTGGCGCTGCCATGCCTGATTTTTAGGAGACCAGCGGAAGCCGTTCTGCTTCAGGGCTGCGCGGGTGTCGGCATCGGGGATGGCGTCAAAGAGGATTTGGAGTCTGTTCAGGTCGATATTGCGGACGATCTGGCCACCGTCAAAGGCGGTGCCGGTCTGAGGTTCGGCGGCCTGCTGTTCTCTGCGGTCAAGCTCCGCGAGGCGCTGTTCTGTCCGCTCGATCTTGCCCCGGATGCTGGCCAGTTCGTAAGCGGGGAAGGGGGAACCGTACAGGGAAATGGGGGAGCCGTCACCGGAGGCGAACACGCCGGGACGGGTCAGCCATGCGCGGTTTTTCTCGCTGAGACCGGGGCAGCCTTCCAGCGTTTTGTGCTTGCGGTAATAGGCGTTGGCGATTTTGGCGTCCTCCAACATCTGGCGTTGGCTGTTCAGGCGCTCGGTGAGCATTTCGCGGGCGTGGGGGTCGGAAAGGTCTACCGGGCCGGTGCCGACGCTGCGGATCTTGTCCAGAATCGCCTCAATCTGCCGGTATTCCTCCCACAGGGAGTCCTCGCGGGACATTTGGCGGTTGTGCTTGCGCATATTGAAGTTGCCCGCCCCGGCGATAAACTGGCTGGGATAGCTGGCCTGATTGCGGTTGTAATCGTTCGTCCACTGGGCAAGGCGGCGGGCGTAGCTGTTCAGCAGGGCGTCCAGCTTGTCATGGTAAAAAGCGCTGACGCGGGCCTTCTGCTGTTCTACCATCTGGGCGGCTTTGTTCACGGAATTTCGATAACTGGCCGTGGCGCTGCCGGGTTCGTAGTCGCTCATGTGGATGCAGTAATGGGCGTTGCGGGCGGTTTCCTCGCTGATCTCGTAGTAGGTCGGGACCGTAACAGGTCGATTTTCCGGGGCGGGCTGTTCTGCCTGTTCTGCCTGTTCTGCGGTGGTGGCCTCCGGCTGTTCTGCGGGCGCTTCTGCGCCTGTGCCGGTGGCGGGGGTCTGCTGTTCGGGCTGCTGGGTGTCGGTGCTGGGCTGTTCGGTGGCAGCGGTGGGCTGTTCAGTCCGCAGGCCGTCAGCAACGGAGCGGTAAAAGGCTTGCGTCTCTTTCGCGTCCTTGACGGTCTGGTTGTCCTCGCCAAAGTCCCATGTATACCGCTTGATAGTCGCGTCAAGACTGGCCGCCTCGGCTGCAAAGAATTTCGCAATATGGGCGGTGTTGGGGAAGCGCTTGATCTCGATTTCCGCGTGTTCCCGGTTCCACTGGTTCGCGGCGGCCCGCTTGTCCCGGCTGTTGACATATGCGGAGATAGGCCAGAAACAAATATTATCTTTTGCGGTGCTGAGTTCGCCGTTGCGCTTGATGCGCCGGAGGCAGTGATCCCGGCCGCTCCAATTCGGATCGCCGGGGGTGTGCTCGACGAAGTAAAGGCCGTTGTCATTCTTGAAGTATGCGCCGGTGATCTCCACCACGTCGCCGGTTTTCATGGTGCGGTTGTTCTTGTCAGTCATAGTAAAATCCTCCTGAAATGTGTTTTGAATGTGTAGATTTTGGCTTTCTGGGGTGCCGTCGCTTTTATCGGTGCGGCGGCTCCAAGGTGTCCGGGGTGGCTGTTCAGGCGTAAACTTTGCCGTTGGCGCCGGTCTGGTAGCTTTTGAAGATCAGAACCGGGTCCTTCAGCAGTGCGGCGGCATCCTCAATATAGGAAGCGGAAAAGCAGCCGTATTTACTGCGGGTGATCTTGATTTTCTCGTCCTCCTTCAAGGTTTCGTGTGTGGCGGTTTCCGGCAGCTCCTGCCAGCCGTTGAAGATCAGCAGGGAAGCGCCGCAAAATAACCGGCTGCGGGTGGAGCGCTTGCGGTATGGGGTGTAGGTCAGGCGCACAACGTCGGCGTGCTGGGCGTAGGTGGTGAAGGTGCAGCCGTGAAAGGTGATTTTCTCCGCGATGGGGAAACCAAACTCAGAGAGATATACAAGGGTATATTTCCGGCCCGGAACCAGTCCGGCAGCGTCCACAGCTTTTTGCAGGGGTTCGGCGTACTGCTGAATCATGGAATGAAACGCGGCCAGGGCGTCGGCCTCCGTTGTAACGGTGGTGCTGTTCAGCTCGTCCCCGTTTTCAACCAGGGCGGCAACCTCGATTTGACCGCCCAGGGGCCGCAGGTCCGCGGCGTTGATGATGATTTTCCGGCGGAGGGTGTAGCCGCCGCCGATCTCGGCATGATAAAGACTGTTAAACATGGGGCGTTACCTCCTGGTTTCGTTATCGAGGGCGGCCAGCGCGGCGGCCATGCCCTGCTCAAAAATGCGGGTGTTCTCTGCGTCGGATTTTGTAAGGTCGTTCGCGTAGTTGCAGGCGGCCCAGAGCGGGCAAGCACACGCGCCGCGGCCGGGGTTGTAGTGCTGATTGCAAATGGTTTCGAGGCGTTCGCCGGTCTCGGCGGGAATGTAAAGCCATGCCATTTTGTGATCCTCCTTGATTTTGATTTAGCGGCGGGCCTCGATGAGATCCACCACGCGGAACAGCAGGCGGGCAAAGGTGCCAGCGCCCAGAACGAGGATAAAAAGGGGAAAACTCATGATCTCGGCCTCCTGTCGATTTCGTTTTATTCTCTTGATGTTTATAG